>JAEEGL013029280.1_pt1 | contig 15302 bp, 11 predicted proteins | sample 9134231 | NCBI WGS metagenome assembly JAEEGL01 (sample SAMN16246548, study PRJNA631951) | gut metagenome | biome: gut microbiome; feature: rumen; material: fiber-attached | host: Bos | place: Iran: Karaj | collected 2018-10 | reverse complement strand
TGTACGTATTTCAATGGTACCGTGAGTATATCCGTGAACTGAAAAGCGGATCCTTTCCAGTCCGTGAATATCAAAATACTTGTACCCGATCGTAGTCCCGTCACGCCAATGGCCGACGTAACCGGGAACCTTCTGTCCGTCAGCGCCGCTCTGGCGCACCATCGACAGATGTGGAGCCGTCAGCTGCATCTTGTTCAGCGTTTCCTGGGTAAACATATTGCATACGATATGAGCCGGATAAATCCCTTTCCCGTGAAGCGGGCCTTTGTTCAGCCCACAGCTGGTCATTTCAGCCTGTTCGATGGTCCCGTCTGCATTCACGGTCAGTTTTTCGGCACAGCCCTGTCGTGAATACCAGGTCCCGTTGGTATGCCGGTGATAGAAAATATACCAATCCTCACCGATCTGAACCATGCTGCCGTGATTGTTGGCTCCGTAACCCATACATTGCTCAGCTTTTTTTCCTTTCGTAATTCCGATATCACAGTTGCTGACCAGGACACCTCCGTAGCGGAATCCGCTCAGAGGATTTTCACTGACCGCCCAGCACAGCTCGTGCATCACGCAGGATGAGTAAATAAATATATATTTACCGTTCATTTTACGGATGGAGGCGGCCTCGAAGTATTCATGGTTGTCAAATCCGGTCCCTGCTCCGTATTCATGCCCTGGAATGATGAATACCGGCTCTGTTTCCATTGTCAGCATATCTGCTCCGAGAGTTATTCCCATCGCTCCGTGGCGGCTTTTATCGCCGTGTCCGCAGAACCCGGTATACAGATAGGTTTTGTTTCCCTCCGTCAGCACACCGGGATCAAACTGGGGTTCATCTCCTTCCCGCTCTCCGAGGATCCCGCCGTTCCTGTCATGCACGTAACCGTAAAAGCTGTATTCACCGGCAGGCGTATCACAGACGGCAACCGACACCCTGCTCTGATTGGAAAGAACATAATACAGATAATACCTTCCATCCGGCCCGACAGTAACGTCCGGCGCATAAAGGCAGCCGTCACTGTCACGGTTGAGCGGATCAGCGTCTCTGCGGTAGATGACACCTTCATAGCGCCAACTGCCGAGATCTGTTACGGGAGCCGACCAGCAGACATAGTCTCCAAGGCAGAACACATCTCCGTCATAGAAATCATGGGAACCGTATATGTATACACGGTCTCCGAATACATAGGGCTCTCCGTCGGGAATATATTCCCAGTTTGGCAGATACGGATTGTATGCCTGGATGTCTTTCCGATCTCCGCCCAGTTTTTTCCGGGAGACTTCTTTCAGAAAATCGGTAAATTCTCCCCTGGCCAGACGTGAGGGGACAGCTCCCTGCTGCAGGAAGAGCATTGCGTTTCCTTCATCTGCCGTATAGGGCTGCCACTGCGGGTTTGGACGCCCGTTCATATCGTTCCCGTTCGGGTCCCCGTTCTTCACAAAGCCGGCAAAATAATCGCACATCTGTCGGGCAAGTTCAAACTGTTTTCCCCCAAAGGGTCTCCAGCACTTGCCGATCGTTTCGAAGAAGAACCAGAGATCGGAGGAATGAAAGGCTCCGGGCTGATCCCAGCCGGGGATCTCGGGGCCGAAGCGGTAATACCAGTTTTTGCTTGTAGACCCGTGAGCAGCTCTGCTTTCAAAAACAGCAGCGCATGTAAGCTCAATGCCGTTGACCTTCGCATATCCCTGTTCTGATTTCTTCGCGGCTTCCGGAAAACTCAGGAATACTTCCGCGTCAGATCCGAAAATAATGTTTGCCTGTTCCTCCAGCTCCTTCCTGTCCTGCACACGGATGACCGCAGGAAACTCATCGGCCGTACTGCCAGACATCACGGGTACATCCAGCGCCCTGTTCTCCGCCAGCATAGCCAGAGGATCTCCGGTGCAGAAAGCATCATCCCGTACAGTCATCATTCTCGGATGGTCAGCAATATACTCGTTGTATTTTTTCAATACGGTTCTGGCGTCCGCCTTTCTCGCTTCCTCCAGATTCCCCGCTCCGAGGGCCTTAAAGAAAGCCTTCCCGTTTTCCTCGGCTTCGCTGAGGGAGATCGGATTTCCAAAGGGCCTGCCTGTCTCATAAGGGCTGCGGATCATGGCGCTCATGATGACTGCCCGCCGGATATACGGCCGGTTCTTTGCACACGCCAGCTGGCTCAGAACACTTCCGCCGCCTGCAGACTGACCCGCGATTGTAATGTTTTCAGGGTCGCCGCCAAAGGCTTCAATGTTTTCATATGTCCAGATCAGACCGGCCTGCTGATCCAGATGACCGAAGTTGGCCGGGGCATCGGGTGCTTCCCCCGTGATTTCGGGATGGGCAAGAAAGCCGAATACATTCAGCCTGTAATTGACGGAAACGACAATGATCCCTCTGCGGGCGAGTCTTTCACCGTCAAACTCCATTTCTGCAGGGTAGCCCCATTGAAAACCTCCGCCAAAGTACCATACGAGGACCGGCAGCTTTTCATTCCTTGTCCGTGCAGGTGTCCAGATATTCAGATACAGACAGTCCTCATCCATCGGGATCTCCGGATCCACATGCCATTCGCGGCAGTAGATATCCGTGCCGACAGCCGGCTGATCCTGAACGGAAATCGGTCCGAATCTGACTGCGTCCAACGTTCCCTCCCACGGTTTGCAGGGCTGTGGTGCGCGCCAGCGATTCTCTCCTGTAGGAGGCGCGGCGAAAGGAATACCTTTGTATACTGTCACGCGCGGATCGGATGATGCCACTCCGCGAACTGCTCCGTATTTTGTAACTGTCTCTCTCAGCATGGTTTTTCCTCCGATCGTATCTTTACATTTGTTTCTGACAGATTCGATATATCCCGGTTGAATTCCTTTGCCCGTTTTTTTACAGTTGGGACATATCGGCACCTGTTTGCAGTCTTTTTTCTCTGTCCGTTTCATGATTTCTGTGTTATGCTTTGTTGATCATGGTTTTTGTCCATTTTTGATCCGGGGAGGGTTCTGTTTTGCGTATTCTTTTGCTGAGCGACAGCCACGGATATCTGGAGGAGCTTTATTGGACAGTGGAACAGGCCTGGAAACAGACGGGCCCGATTGACGTATATATCCACTGTGGCGACGGAGCCCGTGATCTTGACCGTATCTCCTCTGCAGTCCGGGAAAGGGATCCGTCCGCCTTGTTTTATGCCGTACGCGGAAACTGTGACTTCTCTCCGGAATATCCGGACAAACTGATCCTGCCCTTCGGTGGAATCTCCTTTCTGATTGCTCACGGCCACTTTTATCATGTAAAAAGTACCCTTGCCCTGTTGGAAAGAGAGGCGGCTGATTCAGGGTGCAGGGTGGCTCTTTTCGGGCATACGCATTCTCCGCTGTGGGATATGAAAAAGGTGATGCTCATCAACCCAGGGGCCGCCATGAATGGGAAAGCAGCGTTGATTGAGACCGATAACGGCAGGGTTAACGGCCGTTTGCTGGAGTTCTGACAGACAGATCAGTTTGTTCCCCGAAATCCCTTTCCGATGATTTCCCCTGTATTGGTGATCAGGATAAAACAGTATGGATCTGTTTCTCTGGCAAATCTCCGCAGCTGAATGCCCTCCCTTCTGTTCACAACCGTCAGGAGGATGGTTTTATCCTTATGGGTATAGACTCCGGTTCCGCTGAGCTCTGTAGCTCCGCGGTGAAGCGTCTCTGTAATATACTTCTCGATCGGTATCGGATCTGATGTAATGATCTGAAAGCATTTATTGGTATGAATGTTCTCAAGAACCATATCCACCAGCAGCGATTTGATCACAAGTCCGAGAACGGAGAAAAGCCCTGTTTCCATGCCGAAGGCAGCGCAGGCCGCAAGCGTGATCACGCAGTCGGAACAGAGCAGTGCCTTCCCGATATCCAGGGAAGTATATTTCCGCATGACCATGGCGGCAATATCGGTACCTCCGCTGGATGTGTCAAGGTTGAAAAGGATCGCAGAGCCTACAGCGGGAAGTGAAACGGCAAATATCAGTTCCAGCAGCGGCTGGCTTGTCATGGGAGTTTCCAGCGGAACCGTCTTTTCAAGAGCTGATATGACAGCGCTCATCAGAAGGGAGGAATAAGCCGTCCTGAGTCCGAATGAGCGTCCGAAGATCAGAAATCCCGCAAGCAGCAGCGCGGCATTCATGATCAGGACGAAGCTTCCCGGCGAGATTGCAGGGATATAGTGAGCAAGGATGACCGACATGCCGCTGACGCCGCCTGTGGAAAAATGATTCGGGAATTTGAAAAAATAGACTCCTGCAGCGATCAATACCGTACCGAAAGTGATCATCAGCCATTCGCGTACTGCTTTGCCGGTATTTGTTTTCATTTTTCTGTCCTCCCATCCTTTGAAAATTATATCATCTCACACCGGATCGTACAATGTTACGGCTTTCTTGCCTGACGCTTCTTTTCAGGCATTCTTTCCAGCAGGAATTTGGTCGGTCGGTGTGGTATAAATACCCGTAAACAAATTGCAGCAAAGGAGCTCGGAATGACAATTCGTGAAAGAACGGAACAGAATGAATATCTGCTTCTTGCGCCTTATGCAACTCATTCTGCGGAATCACGGGGCCGGTCCGGGCCGATCGGTCCCTGTGATCTGCGTACGGAATTTCAGCGGGACCGGGACAGAATAATCCACTGCAAGGCATTCCGACGTCTGAAATTCAAAACTCAGGTTTTCCTGTCTCCTGAGGGAGATCATTACCGTACCCGCCTGACCCATACCCTGGAAGTAGCTCAGGTCGCACGGACTCTTGCGCGCGCCCTCCGCCTGAATGAAGACCTTGCTGAAGCAATTGCCCTCGGGCACGATCTGGGGCACACTCCCTTCGGCCATATCGGGGAAAGGACTCTTGATTCTCTCCTGCCGGAAGGATTCAGGCATAACGAGCAAAGCCTGCGTGTCGTTGATCTCCTGGAAAACGACGGAGCCGGATTGAATCTTACTCAGGAGGTTCGCGACGGGATTCTGACTCATTCCGGGCCGGTTTCGCCTTCCACCCCGGAAGCTGAATGCGTGCGGAATGCTGACCGGATCGCATATCTGAATCATGACCTGGATGACGCGCTTCGCGCGGGTGTTCTGAAGCCTTTTGAAATTCCTGCCGAGTTTTTGAAAATACTCGGGGATACGCACGGACGCCGTATAAATACCATGATTACCGATATCGTCCGGTCCAGCGAGGGAAGTGAACACCTTTCCATGAGTCCTGCCATCGGAGAAGCCATGGACAGCCTGCGCAGATTCATGTTCGAAAGGGTTTACCGTGACGGCTGGCGGGATCCGGAAGAAAAGCGCTGTGATTATATCGTCCGGGCGCTGTTTCAGTATTTCTGTGAGCATCCGGGAGAAATGCCGGAGGAATATCTGATGATCTCATATCAGGATGGTACCGAACGTGGAGTCGCAGACTTTTTATCCGGTATGACGGACCGTTATGCCACCAGAAAATTCACTTCCCTTTTCGTTCCTTCTTCATTCCCGGCGTTCTGACTGACTGATTTTTGAAAGGAAAGGATCTTATGGCGTCACGCTTTCCCGCCGCATGGCTGGATGAACTTCGTCAGCGAAGCGACATTGTCCAGGTTGTTTCGGGTTATGTCAGTCTGAAAAAGAACGGTCGGAAGCACTGGGGGCTTTGTCCTTTTCACGGAGAAAAAACGGCATCCTTCTCTGTGGATGCGGAGCAGCAGCTCTATTACTGCTTTGGCTGTAAAGCCGGCGGCAACGTGATTACCTTCATCATGGAAATCGAGCACCTTTCCTTCCACGAAGCCGTGGAATTTCTGGCGGAACGCGCGCATATGCCTCTCCCTGCCATGGAACGGGATGAGGACTATGAACGCCGCAGGACCCTTCGCGACCGGCTTCTGGAAGCCAACCGCGCAGCCGCCCGGTTTTATCATGAAATGCTTTTCCGTCCGGAAGGCGCTTCCTCCCTTGCTTATCTGAGAAACCGCGGTCTCAATGACTCGGTGATTCGTAAATTCGGCTTGGGGGCCGCTCCGGCGGAATGGGACTCACTGACCCGTCACCTGCTCTCTCAGGGCTTTTCGCTCGAGGAACTGAGCACCGCCGGCCTCACGGTTGTCCGTGAAGCCGAGCAGGCTTCAGACGGTGCCCCCAGGCCGAAGCGTTCGTTTGATATGTTTCGGAATCGGGCTGTCTTCCCTATTATTGATCAGTACGGCAACGTGCTTGCCTTTGGCGGCCGGACGCTTGAAAACCGTCAGCCAAAATACCTGAATACCTCGGACACACCCGTTTTCAACAAACGGAAAGGTGTTTATGCAGCCAACCTTCTTCGCAGGGAACGGCATCTGGATCGCGTGATTCTCGTGGAAGGTTATATGGATGTTGTCAGCCTGACTCAGTTCGGTGTGAACGGTGTCTGCGCAACCCTGGGGACTGCCCTGACCAATGAACAGGCCCGGCTTCTCCGTCGTTTCGCGCCCTGTGTCTATCTTGCCTATGACGGCGATTCCGCAGGTCAGCACGCGATCCTTCGGGGTCTCGACATCCTCCGTGAGGAGGGCATCCCGGCCAGAGTACTGGATTTCCCTGACGGACTGGATCCGGATGAGTTTATTCGCCGCGATGGACTTGAAGGTTTTTCTTCTCTTCCTGCTATCACCGGAGAGGATTTCCGCATTCGCCGGGCCCGGGACGGGGTTGATTTGTCCAATATTGAGGGTAAGGCAGTTTTTGCGCGGGCGGTCAGTGAAATCATAGCTCCGCTTGAACCGGTGGAACGGGAGCGTCACATCCGTGACCTGATGGTTCAGACGGGTTTTGACCGGAATGTGATACTCGACCAGATTGACGTTGCCCTCAGAAAGCTGAATCCGAATCAGGCCCCTGTTCCTTCTGCAAGGCGTCATCTTACGGTGCGCGGAGAGGAGCCGAAAGATGAATCCGGCAGTCTCGCCGCCCAGAAGCAATTGATTTCTCTGACTGCCACGGGTCTTTTGCCGGAAGATATCGCACAGGAAGAGGATTTTGAGGATCCGGAGTTGAAATTAATATACCGGGAATTGAAACAGGGGGTTTCTGTTGCCTCTCTGATCGAGCGGGCGCCTGATGAAAACTCCCGATCTTCTCTGGTAAGCATGCTTTCTTTTCCCGAAACGAAGAGCACGGATGAAATGATTGTCATGGCAAACGAATGTGTTCACACGATTCGCAGGGCCTCCTATGAAAAACGTCTGGAACAGATCGGTTCCGAACTGCCCGTATCCGAAGGAACGGTTAAGGCGGCTCTTCTTGCGGAAGCGCAGGAATTGACCCGGAAACTTCAACAGTTACGGATCTGATTATCGATCACTCTTTAGAACCGAACGGCCTGCGAGGCCATGAAAAAGGAGAGATTTTTGTTGTCGACTCCAACACCTGATAACAAGCAAACCCGGTTGGATGAACTCTATGAATACGGTAAAAGCAAAGGTGTCCTGACCTATAAAGAGATCATGGATCGCCTGATGGAGCTCGAAATGGATCCGGATCAGCTTGATAAGGTTCTGGAAACTCTGGAAGCCTACGGGATCTCTGTCGTCAGTGAGGAAGATGAGATTCCGTCTGCCGATGAGGATAACGTTTCCGATCTGCAGGACGATTCCGGAGATAAGGATCTCTCTGCCGATGATCAGCTGGATTTAAGCGTTCCGGAAGGCATAGCCATTGATGACCCGGTTCGTATGTATCTCAAGGAAATAGGCAAGGTCCCCCTTCTGACCGCTGAGCAGGAGATAGATCTTGCCAAACGGCTGGAGGAAGGCGACGAAAACGCAAAGCAGCAGCTTGCGGAGGCCAATCTCCGTCTGGTTGTCAGCATCGCCAAGCGTTACGTCGGTCGCGGTATGCTCTTCCTTGATCTGATCCAGGAAGGAAATCTCGGACTGATTAAAGCTGTTGAAAAGTTTGACTACCGAAAGGGCTTTAAATTTTCAACCTATGCCACCTGGTGGATCCGTCAGGCCATTACGCGGGCTATAGCCGATCAGGCCAGAACGATTCGCATCCCGGTGCATATGGTTGAAACGATCAATAAGCTGATTCGTGTATCACGTCAGTTGCTGCAGGAAAACGGACGTGAACCCACTCCGGATGAAATTGCCCGGGAAATGAATATTTCCGAAGCCAAGGTCCGTGAAATTATCAAAATTGCGCAGGAGCCTGTCTCTCTGGAAACTCCCATCGGAGAAGAGGAAGACAGTCATCTCGGCGATTTCATTCAGGATGAGGATGCTCCCGCTCCGGCTGAAGCAGCCTCCTTTGCCCTGATGAAGGAACAGTTGATGGATGTTCTGGATACCCTGACCCCCCGTGAAGAAAAAGTCCTTCGCCTGAGATTCGGTCTGGATGACGGACATCAGAGGACGCTGGAGGAAGTTGGCAAAGAATTCAATGTTACGCGGGAGAGGATCCGCCAGATTGAAGCCAAAGCATTACGCAAGCTTCGTCATCCCTCCCGGAGCAAAAAGCTCCGCGATTATCTGGATTGATTCATTTTAAGGCGCGGGCCTGTGCCCGCGCTGTTTTTTTGAGGAGAAGTATGCTGGACGCCCGTCTTTCACTTGCTTTTGATCTCTATGATGAATGCTGTCTCGCCGCTGATATCGGTACGGATCATGCCTATCTTCCCTCCGGTCTCTTGCTTTCCGGCCGCTGCAGGAAAATGATACTGACCGATATCAGCCCCGATGCACTGAAAAACGCGCAAAGGGAAATTGTTCGCCGGCGCCTTTCCGACAGGGCAGAGCTTCGTCTCGGTGACGGACTTCTGCCGCTTCATGAAAAATGTGACATGATATCCGTATTGGGTATGGGCGGCAGAACCGTCCGCCATATTCTTTTATCCGGTTCGGACCGTCTTCAGGGGGCGAAGCTCCTCCTCAGCGCTCATACGGATCTTCCGGAAGTCCGGGAGGCTGTCATGCTGTGCGGCTATCATCTGGTATCGGAAACTCCCTGTTTTTCAAACGGCCGGTTTTACCTTCTTCTCCGTGCGGATGAAGGCGCTGAACAGCTTTCGCCGCAGGAGCTCCGCCTTGGCAAAAAGCTTTTTTCCGATCAGTCAAAGGACTTGCTTCCCTATCTCATCAGGCGGCGTGACGTTCTTTCAGAAAAGCTTGCCGGGATTGAGAACGATGCCGATAAAAACATTTCAATGATCCGCCAGGTGCGGGAGGATATTGATTGCTACGATCAGTTTATCCGGCAAAAAAAGCATGCGGAATAAGGAGGTAATATTCTGTGAAAGTACAGCAGGTTTTCAGCCTGATTGATGCGGTCGCCCCCTTTGAGACACAGCTGGAATATGATAATTCCGGCTTGCTGATCGGTTCGCCTTCCGCAGAGGTCACAGGCATTCTTTTTGCTTTGGATGTGACAGACCGGGTGATCGATGAAGCATTGTCTCTCGGCGCCGATCTGATTGTTACTCACCATCCTATCCTTTTCAATGCGGTTCAGCGGATAACGGATGAAAATTATGAAGGACGTCTGATCATGAAGATGATCCGCTCAGGACTATCTCTGATTTCGGCCCATACCAATCTGGACCAGGCTCCGTCCGGAATCAACGATGCACTGGCTGAGATGATCGGGCTGAAGGACGTCACTGGGGAGGGCTTTGTCCGTGTAGGCTTATCTCCTGTCCCTCTGAAGGCTTCCGAATGGGCAGCTCATCTCTCTGCGGTCCTGCATACGACAGTCCGTCTGATGGGAGACCCGGATAAAACGATTGCCAGAATTGGCCTGTGTTCCGGAAGCGGCGGAGATGAATGGAAAAAAGCAAAGGAACTTGGCGCCGAAGGCTTTGTCAGCGGTGAAATCAAGCATCATTTTGCTCTGGAAATGGCGGATGAAGGGATGACGGCTTTTGAATGCGGCCATTTCGCTACGGAGGAGCCGGGGATCTTCGCTCTGGCCGATGCTTTACAAAGCGCATTCAATCAGGTAAAATATAAGGTAGGCGTTTATAAGTCGGAAACCGGTGCTTACCGGTTTCCTTCTCGCTGTGATAAAGGAGGTTTTGCAGATGGAACAGTTTGATGCCCTGTGGGCATATCAGACAGAAGACATGAAAGCTGATACGATCGTCAACGAAATCAAGCGTTCCCCGATCCGCCAGAAGCTTGAAAAGTCCCGTGATTATATTATGGACCGTCAGAAACAGTACAAGCAGATTGAAGATGAGATCACCGGCATGGCTGACCGCAAGGAGATCCTCGCGGAGGCTGTTGTAAAAGCAGATGAACAGCTCCGGAATCTTCAGTCCGCGTTTGAAAGCAATCCCCCGCAGGATGAAGATTCACTGAAGAGTATGCTTTCCGATGTGGCAAAATGCAGAGAGACGCTGCGCCAGTATGAATCCGAAATGAACCGTATCGTTCAGGAAACAGGCAGCCATGAAAAGCTTCTGCAGCGTGTCCGTGTGGAGGCAGCCAAGGCAAAACAGACCTTTGATCAGTTGAAAGTAGATTACGAGAACGAATCAAAGGCAAAAAAAGAAGAGCTTGAACAGCAGCGTGCCCGCGTCAAGTCTCTGGAATCGACGGTAAGTGCCGAACTGCTGGCCGAATATGAGACCATCAAAAAGCACATTACTCCGCCGGTGGCAAGGCTGGCCTACGGTCAATGCTCCGGATGCAACACTTCCCTGCCTTCAGCCATCCTGAGCAAGATCAAGAACGGCGCCGTTGTGGAATGTGAAACCTGCGGCAGAATGATTATCCAGTAACCGTCCGTGGAAAACCAGTAAAAAACAGGAACCGGAAACCCGGTTCCTGTTTTTTCGTTATATTACGGAATTTCAGGCGTCCAGTATTGCTGCTGATAAATGTCCGTAAAGCAGACGGTTGCCTTTGTACTGCCACCCCTCACCGGGATATTGGCAATTTCCGGATCGTTTCCCAGCGTTATGGGATCTCCCAGCTTATAGCTGTCCTGATAAATCCCATTATAGTCATAATAGTCGCATAAGAACTGGAGCTTGTCTCCGGCGCCGATGGCAATCAGGTTCTTGGCTGCTGTATCCGTTTCCCCTCCCTTATACACCTGCCGCGCGCCGGCGATATATCCGTCCGGGCGTTCGCTGTCAAAAATCAGGATCAGGTTAACCGGTACCCCGTTCAGAAGCGCCGGCGTATAGCCTGTAATTGCGTAATCGTCGCCATCCTCAACAGTATTCAGATAGTAGTATGCGATAGGCTGTCTGTCAATGGAAAGCCATGTTCCGTCATATTCAGCCGGCAGGTCGTTTCCGACGATATTCATGACGTTATCCGTACCCAGATCAATAAAACCGTTTCCGTCATCCACAAATACATTCAGCAGCACGGAATCGATCATATCCCACTGACTCTGCGCCAAGCTGATTTTACCGTCCACCCAAACCAGCTGGGCGGGGTCGAAATGGTTCTCCAGAATATATTCGGCTGCGCTTTCTGCCGTCAGGGATCTTCCGGAGAAGAATCCGAGCACATCGCCGGATCCGCTGCCGCTGAACAGTCCGTTCAGCAGGCTGCCCATCATGTCCTGAGAGCCTGCGGAAGAAGAATAGCTTCCGTTCCCGAGCAGGCTGCTCATCAGACTGGGCATTCCGACGCTCTGGCTGCCGTAACTCTGCACCGGAGTTCCTGCCGCGACCTGGCCGCTGACTTCAAGACTTGCGAATTCCTGAATACATCTGGCATACTCGTCATTCATGCCGATCTGTTCATAGGTGGCCACGGCCTGGCTGACCTTATTCGCTCTCTTATACGGGAAATAGATGCTCAGTCCGTTTGCGTTGCTGATTCCTCCGCCCGTCCGGTTATACTTGATCGCCCCCTCCAGGGCAGCGGCAAGCTCCTTGCCTTCCTTCGTCTTCATGTTCCTGGCGAAGTGGATCAGGTCGACCTGATCGATCCGGGTGCTCTGGGCGAATTCCTTGGTGTTGCTTCGTGCCTTGGAAACCTGGGAATACTGCTTTCCGGCGATCATTTCACTGGTTTCCCGGCTGAAATCGGTCAGTTCCCGCGGTACGGTGGCTTCCAGCTCCGCAAGATCCACCACTGACAGGGTAGTCGCCTGTCCGCGGCACTGCTGTTCGCATACTGCCACATAATCATCCGCGATCATCTTGCCGATCTCAATGGTCGGCATGCTTGTATTTTTGCTCAGCTTGTTCAGCCAGTTGGTATAATACCATCCGACACCCGGCTCTGTTTCTTCACTTGCGATCATGTAGTCGGCATACTGGCTGAGCATAATGCCGTTTTCGACAGTGCCCATCAGACAGGAGTCAAAGCCGATAAAATCAAACACGACTCCGCTGTTTTTAAGCGCCGTATTGATCCCCGCCAGCGTCATCGAAGTGCCGGAGCCGTACTTTTCATCGTATCCGAAACCGCTGACGGAACCTCCGCCGTGATCCCAGAAGATCAGGCACATTCTGTCTGCGCTGAAATGCTTTGCGCCGTACTGCAGGAAAGAGGTCAGCGTTTCCGCTTTGGTCATGGAGCCGCTGCCCATATTGTCCTCCAGGCAGTACAGGCCTCCGTTTTTGATCTGATAGATCTGGTTGACGGAAGAGGAGATCACATTGTTTCTCCAGCGTCTGCAGCCGCCGGTATAAACGATGAGATTGATATTATCTGAAAGACTGGCTTTTGTCATTTCTTTCAGGTCAGCGGTTCCCATGCCGTTCTGGCTTTCCAGGTCCGTACCGCACATGTACACCATCAGGGTAACGGTGTCTTTTCCGTTCCCGCGGATTACTGTCCTTTTGTTCCTGGCTCCCTGAACGACACTGCTGTCCGGTTCTGTATCACCGGATCCGTTTCCGGAAGATGATGTGAAGTAATGGTTCAGCAGTCCTCCGCTGCTCTGGGTAGTATTTCCCCCACCGAAAAAGGAAGAGGTGTTGCTTTCGCTCTGCGAGACGTTCCCCCCGCCGATCAGTGAAGAAAGATCGTTGCCGGAGCTTCCGCCGAAAAGGGAGGAAAGACTTCCGGGCAGGTCATATGCGGAACTGCTTCCGCTTCCGAGAAAGCTGCTCAGCAGATTCCCGATGTTTCCGGCAGAGCTTCCCGTATCGGAACTCTGGCTGATCACTGAACCGGTATTCCCGGTCAGCAGGCTTTCACCCTGTTCATCTCCGCCGAACAGTCCGCCCAGCTTCCCTCCGCCGAAAATAAGCGCCAGTACTGCAAGGATCAGGATCAGTTTCCCGCCTCCGCCGGAACGCTGTGTTCCGCTGCCGGAACGCTGCACGGTGGATGAGCTGCGTCTTTGTTCACTGCTGTTGCTCTGAGTCCCGTATCCGGAGGGCTTTTGTGTATAGCTGCCGGGCCGGGGTCGCTGATTCTGTCCGAAGGAACTCTGACCCGGCCGCTGCTGAGTCTGTCCGTAAGCAGTCTGCTGCGGTCTTTCCCCGGTCTGTCCGTAAGAACTCTGGGATGGACGCTGCTGCCCGAAAAAGCTTTGTCCGGGCCTTTGCTGATGTCCGAAAAAGCTTTGCCCTGGTTTTTGCTGCCCTGACGGATTCTGCGCTGAACCGGATGTCTGTCCGAACATGCCTGATACCGGCCTTTGCTGGCTCTGCTCCCGGCGGGCTGCTTCCTGCTGTCTTCTTTCTTCATAATTGCCCGTATTGTTGACCGGGCCGGTTCCGAGACCTTCACCCTTTTTTTCTACGGCCTTTCCTTCCTGAACAACCTTCTTGACTCTGGCTCTCGGTTTTTTTTGCTCGTCCATATTCGTACTTCCTTTCTTCCGGTTTCCTCTGTGAATATCAGGGAATGATCTCCTCTGTTTCGTCTGCGTTTTCTTCCTGCTGTGGTAGCGGGGGCAGTTCTTCCAGATTCCGGATGCCGAAATGGCTCAAAAATTCATCCGTTGTCCCGAACAGGATCGGTCTGCCGATGGTATCCTTTCTTCCAACCTCGCGGATCAGTCCCTTGATGCTCAGGGATTGCAGAGAATAGTCGCATTTGACTCCGCGGATTTGTTCAACTTCTGCGCGGGTTACCGGTTGCTTGTATGCGACAACCGCCAGCGTTTCCATCGCTGCCTGACTCAGGCTCTGTTTTTGAACCGGCTGCAGCAGACGTACAACGTCTTCGCTGTAAAGCGGACGGGTTGCCAGCTGGACCTTGCTTCCGAACTGTTTGATCATAAAGCCCCGCTGATCAAAATCGTATTCACTGCTCATCTCATCCAGGACACGTTTCAATTCTTCCTCTTCTGTATCCAGAGCTCTGGCCAGGTCTTTCCGTTCGACCGCATCGCCGGCTACATACAGAACTGCTTCTATTCTTCCTTTGAGATTCCCTTCATGACCGTTCAAAGGCATCGCCCTTTCTCGTACGTTTTCCGAATGCTTCCGTTTCTTCCGGCTGATATTTTATGACCTTGGCTCTGCCGGATATCAGTTCGATTTCTCCGTATATTCCGTCCTGTACCACATGCATCTGGCCCAACCGCAGCAATTCCAGCACTGCCAGGAAAAGTGTCACGACCTCTTCACGGGTGGGTGCCGTTGAGAACGCGTCCCGAAAACGCATCCTTTTTTTCTTTCTGATATCGTGCATCAGATCAAGCATGCAGTCCCGTACGGTATGAACGTCCCTCCGGATATCCCTTGGTGCGTAATGATTGGACTGTGGGTCGCTGTCTGTTTCGGGCCGTCTTGCCCATATCTGCAGAAAAGCCTGTGTCAGGCCTTCCAGCGTCAGACCGGTCAGCTCATACTCCTGCGGAGGGAGAGGATATTCTTCCGGCAGCTTGGTAAAAACTTCCTTTGCCGCACTTTCGAAACTTTTGAGGCTTGCAGCCGTTTCTTTAAACCGTTTATATTCCTCAAGCCGGCGGATCAGCTCCGCTTCAGGATCCTCTTCTCCCTCTTCCTGGACCGGCTTTCGCGGAAGCATAGCCCGGCTTTTGATCTCCACGAGGGTCGCTGCCATAACAAGAAAATCGCTGGCTTCATCCATGTCCAGATCCGGTGCATTCCGCACTGTCTCCAGGTACTGATCGGTGATCTCGCTGACAAATATATCCTTGATGTCGATCTGCGCCTTGCCGACCAATGTCAGCAGCAGATCCAGCGGCCCGTCAAAATCCTTCAGCCGAAAGGAAATGTCCATCCGTTTTCTCCTGCTTTCCCGCTTGATTTTTTAAGCAAAGCCGCCAAGAAAAAGAAGAACCGTATTCTTAATGCAGAATTCGATAATCCGGGAAAAAGTATTGCTCAGCATACCGGACAGGCATATGAAAAGGAAGCCGAAATGAATGATCTGCATTGTCTGTCCGCTCA
>JAEEGL010919828.1_pt1 | contig 15302 bp, 9 predicted proteins | sample 9134231 | NCBI WGS metagenome assembly JAEEGL01 (sample SAMN16246548, study PRJNA631951) | gut metagenome | biome: gut microbiome; feature: rumen; material: fiber-attached | host: Bos | place: Iran: Karaj | collected 2018-10 | reverse complement strand
TATTTCTTCTTTACTCGCTGTTATTGGAGTACAGTTATAATTTAAAGCGTTGATTTGTTCTCTATGAGCATTGGATGTATAAACAATATAACCTAGTAAGGCAATAATAATGATAATTAATATTGGCATAATATTGATTTTTGGTTTCTTTTTTGGTTGTGCTACAACAGGAGCTGGTGGAACAGGTTCTTGTTGTAAAACGACTGGTTCTGGTTGAGCAACCGGTTCTTGTCCAATAATGACAGGTTCTGTTGTTGTCTCAGGAACTACTGGTGCTGGCGCTGGTGTAGGTTCTTGAGGATGCAATACTGCAGATGGTGGAGCTGATGCTGCCGTTTGACTATTTGATGCATTTACAGGTTCTTCTGATGGTGGTGCAATTGTTACTCCAGCCATTGGCATTAATTCAGGCGTTTCATTTGTATTCGTTTGATTATTATTTGTTTCATTATTCATCCTAATCACCTATCCTATATGAAATTTTAACCTATTTTTGATTTTTTTTCAATACAAAATAAAAAGAAGTCATCCTTCTTTATATTTTTATACTTCTTAAGATTTCTTCTAGAGTTTCTGTATCCATTTCTCGATTATATTCGATGTTAATTCCCATTCTTTTTACTCTCTCAAAGATTTCAAATATTTTTTCTCTATGCTCTGTATCATCATAGATTTCTTCATTATGATCTCTAATAATACTTTCCATGTCTCTACTACTATTCACTACTTCTGTTTGATTTAATTTTTCTCTGATAATATCTTTTAATTGATCTTCCATACTATCACCTCTAGTTTCATTCTATCATAAATTTTTGAAAAATAAAACTAGATATTTCTATCTAGTTAATATCCTGGTAGCCTGTACGGAATTCGAATCCGTGAATGTTACCTTGAGAGGGTAATGTGTTAAGCCACTTCACCAACAGGCCATTTCATATAACAATAATAATTTATCATATTTTTCTTTTTTTATCAAGAAAAAGGTATTGAATTTTACTTCAATACCTCTTTAATACTCTTTTGAATAATTTCAATATCAGATTCTGTAGGAATTAAAACATTTTCTACTAATGAATCATCTAAAACGAATCGATTGGCTTCTATTCCTTCTAAATATTGTTTTTCGATTGTCCATTTGGTATCCGTATCCGATAATTGTTTAATCATTTCTTTTAATTGTTTCTTTGATAGATTACTTTGTAAAAGATTGGAAAAACGATCTAAATTCTTTCTGTAATTTAATAAGAAATGATTTTCAACTCTTTGATATAAATCTTCTAAGATATTAGAAGTATAACTTCTATTTTGATCTCTTAGAATCGTTATGGCATCCATTCCTTCGTATTCTTGACATCCTTTCGCTATTTGTAATCTTTCCCCTTGTTCTTCATAAATATTTAGTATGGATGGTGTCTTCGTAAGAACTTCTTTTTCACTACATATTTCTACTCCATTTAAGGAATTAATAAAATTACTTAATTTTTTTGTATCTAAAGTAATCGTATTATCAATGGTAATCCCTAATAGTTTTTCTAAAGATTCTTTTGGAGCTGTTGGTTTATAAATACTTTGATATCCTAATTTATCTGCTTTTTTCTCTTTGGAAGAAACACTTGTATAAATATTTTTAGGAATCATCGTATAAAGCATTTTATTTGTTTGAAAGTTTAGTGTAATAATAGATTGAAAATCAATTAAATTAGCAGGATTTTTTCCTTCTAGATAAATGTTATAAGAATGTTGATGACTCTCTGGTCTTTTTTCTTTTTTTGTATAAACATCAAATTTATATAAAATATTATAATCTGCTGCGAGATAAACGAGATTGGAAGCGACTAATACTTCATAGATAGAATAATCTATTAATCCAATGGTTTGATTATTTTTAACATCTTCTAATACGTATAAAACATTATCAAATTCTTTGGCTTTCATAGAATGTTTTCGATTGATTTTTTTCATTGCTCCATTCAAATTAAAAATATCTTTATAGGTAACTACTTCTTTTGGAATGGTATTCTCATCATAATTTGAGGTAGAACTTTCAATGATATAGTATGTTGTCTTATGATAGGTATTTTGATCATGGATTGATTTTTCTATAAATTGTTTTGTTAGAATGAAATGATCTAATATAACCATATTTATTAGAATAGAAATAACTAATATCATAGAACCTATTACTTTTAGTGTTTTCTTTTTATGGACATTGATGAGTAATACACCTATGAAAATAAGTAATATAATTCCTCCGATAATCTTGATTCCTTTACTGACTGGGAATAGTTCTGAGCCAATGAATAAAGAACCTACTACGAGGGTTAATATTAGACATAATAAAGCAAATGCATTTCTTTTTCTAAAAATCTTATGTTTTACGATTCTTTTGAAGGATGCTTTTTTCTTTTTTGTTTTTTTCTCTGGCATAAGTACCTCACCTCAACCTTAAACAGTGTAGCATAATTTGATTCCTTTTTCAATGAAAATGGACAAGAAAAAAAGAAGAATTAATCTTCTTTTGGAGAATTCGCAATATAAGTTTTAAAGGCGTTGATTAAGTTATCAATATAGGTACAACTCATAAAACATACCACGGAGTTTAATTCATCTTGAAGTTTATCTATTGTATCTTCACTGATAATATCAGAGTTTTCAATTTCATCCGTTATCATATGAGAAGTTACTCCAGGGTATTCTTCTTGTTTTTCTCTATTACAATCGATCTCTGTGAGAAATACCTTATCTGCCGTTTTTAAGGCACTAATAAACTCATTTTTAAAGTCTCTTGTTCTAGAATAAGTATTTGGTTTAAAGACAACTACAAGCCGTTTATTTGGATATTTTTGTTTTACGGCTTCTAGTGTTGCTTTTATTTCTGTTGGATGATGGGCATAATCATCTATGATGATGGTATTTCGTATCTTTTCAATGGCGAATCTTCTTTTGGCATTTTTAAAGGTTAATAAAGCATCATAAATTTTATCTTTAGGAATTCCTAATTCTTTACAAATAAGGATTGCTGCACAAACATTCGATACCATATGTTTTCCATATAGATTTACTTCAAAACTACCATATAATTCTTCTTGAATATATAGATCAAAACGAGATCCTTCTTCTAATAATTTTACGTTTTTTATGACTACGTCATTATTAAAACCAAATCCATAGAAGATTACTGGTGTTGTATAATTGATTTTTTTTACTTCAGCATTATCTCCATTCGCTACTACTAATTTCGAAGTTTGATTAGCAAATAATTCAAAAGTATTTCGAATATCATCTAAATCTTTATAACATTCCATATGTTCTGCTTCGATATTTGTAATAATCGAATACATTGGATGATAAGCCGTAAAATGACGATTAAATTCATCACATTCTACGACAAAATAATCATTATCCGGAGTGGCATATCCATCCCCTGCTCCGATGAAATAATTACATCCACCATTTTGTTGGAGGATATGTTTGATTAAGGAAGAAGTTGTTGTTTTTCCATGAGTTCCACTGACTCCAATTGTACGGAATAGATTAATTACCATACCCATGATTTCATTATATTTTACTACTTTTAATCCAAGGGCTTTTACTCTTTGAATTTCTTTATGATCTTCTTTAAAAGCTACGCTGTAGGTAACAATCGTATCAGGATCGATTGCATGAGTTTGATCATAATAGATGGGAATATTTCTTTTCTCTAGCCCTACTTGTGTAAATTTATAAGCGGTGGCATCATCATAACCAGATACTTGATTTCCTAAATCATGAAGGATTTGTGCTAGAGTTGACATTCCTGTTCCTTTTATTCCTATACAATAATATTTCATTTTCTACACTTCCTTATGATAATTATAATATTATCTTGTTTTTCTGTAAAGAAAAAAGAAAGAATCTCAATTTTGATTCCTTCTACTTTTTCGTTTTAATGTTCTTTCTTTTCTCTTTTCGAAAAGATACATCCACAGTAATCTTGTCGATACAATTGATATTTTTTGGATAGTTCAATACTTCTTTTATATCCCTCTTTCTTTTTAAAATCAGAATATAAATAAGTTGTTTGATATTTGTGATTGAAACTCTCCCCTATTTCATTAATCCAATTACTATTTTTATGAGGAGATAATGTTAAAGTTGTACAGAAATATGGGAAATGGTTTAGTTCCGCAATTTTCGCTGTTTCTTCTAATCGTAAGTTATAACATTTGTAGCAGCGTTTTCCTCGCTCTGGTTCGTTTTCTAGTCCTTTGGCCATTTCATAGAATTTCTCCGGTTCATACTTCCCTTCTAAAAGAGATACTTCATATTTTGGATGAATCATTGAAATAAGTTTTTTGATTTCTATGATTCTTTTTTCATATTCTTCTTGTTCTGTAATATTTGGATTATAGTAAAAAATAGTAATTTGAAAATAATTTGCTAAACGTTCTAATACCGCAGAAGAACATGGTGCACAACAAGCGTGGAGAAGCAATTTTGTTCCTTCTGGAATATTCTTCATTTGTTTTTCCATTTCTAAGTCATAATTCATCGTATCACTTCCAAATCTCTACAATTATATCATATTTTAAGTAAAAGAAAAAGACTAATCATAGTCTTCTTCATTATACTTACAAGAGAATATTATTTTTTCTCCCCAATCTGTTATGGATATAGATCGAATACAATTATAATCTTCTTCATCTTCTAGGAATAATTGATCATATCTAGCGTCATAATATCCATGAATTCCATATGGAAAATAAACTTTATCATCATGAATTGTAACGATTTTTTCTTCTCCATTATCTTCGATAGAGATTAAATATAATTTTTTCGTATTCTCTAATAATTTTTGAATGGTTTCTTCGTTTGCTTTAATGATTAATACTTCTCCTGAATCAAATGTTGTGCCATAATTTGATCTTATTTGACTCTTTTTTAAGTCTTCTACAAATGTATGAAATAGATTTCTAACATTCCCATTAAAATCAGAATATACATGTAATAGATTCATACGATCATTTTGATTAATATAAGAACTAATTGTTTCTGTTTTTGAGTAAACCATTTTATGGATTTCGATTTGATTTTCACCTATATTATTATCAATGACATATTTATATTGATCTGATCTACCAGATGCATTAATAATTACTAAATCATCAATATAATCTGTTGTGATTGTTTTTTCTTCTAAGTCAGTAGTGATTGGTTCATCAATAATTTGAAAGTCTTTCATACTAAGAACACTCACTCCTACCCCTACTCCACATAATAGTAAAGATACTAAGAATATAATGATATGTACTGGGAAATTAATTTTCTTATCAAATAGAAAATGAATTCCAATACTTAATAATAATATAGAGATTGTTGTTCCTCCAATTAAGGCTAATGAAGAACCAACAAAGATTTTATTAATAGCAATTAAGGATAGAGATATTACTGTTCCTATGGTAAAGGATACTGTTGTTGCTACTACACCTAATAAGAATAGAACGACAACAAACTTAATACATAAGATAAAGAATTTAGATAATCCTTTAATAAAAGAATAAGAGTTTTCAGATGATTTTACTTCTACGACTTCTTCCTTACTATTAGAATTCTTATTTTCTTTTTTATTTTGATTATCTTCTTTCACTTCTTGTGTTTCTTCATGATGATATTTATCAAGATATTGAATCTTGAATGTATGGATAATTACTACAAAAGTACCAATGAACCATACTCCATATAGAATAGCTTTTAATCCTTCTCTAATATTCGATATTGCATGTGGTGTTAAGAAACTAAAGATATTCGCAATGATTGTCGCAAGGGACTTCGTAATAATTTGCCCTACAAGTAATAATACTAATGTATATAGGACTAGTTTTAGGATACATTTAAATCCTTCTGAAAAACTCATGTTAGAAAACATCTTGACTGTCTTTGTTGTGAATTCTAGGAAAGAATCCATTCCTTCATTTAACGCATTTTTGTTCTTTCTATATGTTTGATCTAAATCTACTTTATCATTGATAAGATCATCCATAGAACAATCAAAAATGTTACATATTTGGACTATTTTATCTGTTTCTGGATAAGTATTATTACTTTCCCATTTTGATACAGATTGACGGGATACTCCCAATTTCTCGGCTAATTCTTCTTGAGATAGTCCATTCTTCTTTCTCAATTGAATTAGTTTGTCTCCGAATTTCATATTTTTCACCTCTTTGTAATTCAAATTTTACATTAATTTATGGTTGCATTCCATAAAGTTTACTTGGAAATTATGTATATTTTCGGTTGCATTACATATATTATATCATATAAAAAAGGAAAATTTACTTTTCCTTTTCATTTTCTTCTTGCTCTAATTTTTTATAATCTACTTTACTATATAAAGTTTTAGGTAGTTCTTTTCTAAATTCTATATCTTTTGGAACTGAGAATACTGCAAGCTTATCTTTACATAATTCTTTTAGTTCTTTCTTTAGTTTTGATGATTCTTTATAACCATCATTTAAGATAATGAATGCTTTGGGAACATGCATTTTGTATGGATGTGGTACTCCAATTACGCAGGCTTTTGATACTGCTTCATGGGATTCTAATACTTCTTCAATCATACTTGGATATACATTAAATCCAGATACAATAATCATTCTTTTTAATCGTTGCGTATAATAGATTACTCCATTTGTTGCGATATAACCAATATCTCCTGTATGTAACCAAATTTTTTTGTCTTTATGTTTTCTTAATACTTGTTTTGTTTCTTTTGGATTATTTAGATATCCTTGCATTAAAGTTGGTCCATTTACACAGATTTCACCTTCTTCGCCGATTTGAAGTTCTTTTCCTGTTTCTGGATCACATATTTTATAAGAATTTCCTACCATTGGAATTCCAATGCTTCCTGGTTCATTTGTTCCTGGGAATGTATAGGCTGTTGCAGCTACAGATTCTGTCATTCCATATCCTTTTGCAATATTTACATGAGCTCCATGTTTATGTAAGAATTCATTAATTTTTACTTCAGCAGGAATGGATAAATAGTCTCCTCCACTTACTATATATTTTAATTGAGACATGTCTACGTTATCAAATTTTTTATTACTCATCATGCCTTCCCATAGCGTTGGAACTCCTAGAATGACATGTGGTTTATCATTTTTCCATATTTTGTAGAATCGATTGGCATCGTATTCCGGCATTAAGATAGTTTCAAGTTTGTAGCAGATTGCGGTATGGACACACACTCCTAATCCAAAACCATGAAAGATAGGTAATATTGTTACGATCTTATCTTTTGGTCGTACATCTATAACATTGACTCCTGACTGTTGAGCAAGGGCATTAAAACTAAAGTTAGAAATCATAATTCCTTTTGGTGTTCCCGTTGTTCCTCCACTATGGAGAATTACTGCAGTATCATCTTTTTTCACATTTGCTTCAAAATCTTTACTATAGGTAATCCCTTTTGCCATAAATTCTTTCCAAGTCATATAGTCAGAATCATTTAATCTTGGTCTTTTTGTTTTAATACTACGTGTTAAAGTATATCCAATACTTAATCCTAGTGGCATACTTAGTTTAGGAGACACTAGGATTGTTTTATATACTAATGTTTCTGGTAATACTTTTTCATATTTTTCATAATCAAAATCGACTAAGAATAAGAATCGACATTTACTTTCTTTTAAATAAAATTTTATTTGTTCTGGACTACTTAAGGGATGTACCATATCCGCAATTGCTCCTATCTTATTACAAGCATAAAAGGCATAGATTGCTTCTGGCATATTTGGAAGACAAATTGTAACAATATCTCCTTCTTTGACTCCATAACTACGTAGTGCTCTCGCACAAATATTTATATTTTCAAAAAACTCATTATAACTAATTCTATTTTCAAAGTAGTTTAAGGCAATATAATCTTTATCTTCCCCTACTTCATCTACCATATAATGATAGATTGATTTTGTTGTAAATTTTATTTTTCTTTCTTCTCTAGAATAATAATCTAACCATGGTTCATTTTTATGTTTCTTAAATAATTTGGTTAGTATATTTTTAAATATTCTCATAACATCCTCCTTCATTATATCTTCTTCTATTGTACTCTTTTCTTCTTGAAATAGCAATTTTTTCTAAAAAAAGAACAGATTATACATCTGTTCTTGATAAAATCTGAGCTGGTCTTTTTCGAAGGGTAAAACATACAGGTAATAAACCGCAAATTAAGTTAAATAATAAGATAGTAAGAATTGATATGATGACTAAGAATGGATTTACTAAGAATTCTTCTGTTAGATACTTCATATGACTAATTCGATTAAAGATATAAGCACTGATTAAGATTCCTGGGATACTAGCGAATATTGTTATCGCAATGATTTCTCCACTAAACATAATATAAATATCTTTTTTCTTTAAACCTATTGCTCGATAGATTCCTACTTCTTTAATTCTTGATAAGAAGGAACTACGAAGCATTAAGATAATTTCTATTAAAGAGATTCCTAATACTATTAATGCTGATGTTATGGCTACTTTAGTTCCTGATTGTCTATTTTTCAAGTATTTTGCTTTGGAAGCATCATAAGAATTTTCAATATTATAATTTTTTTCTCGGAATATTTGTAAGACTTTCTCTTTATCCTTTGGATAAATCATACAATTCTTGGCATTCTTAATTAATAAGACTTTAATCATATTATAATTTACTAAATATTTATCTATATTTTCAGGAGTGTCATAGTAACCTACTACGAGTAGTTTTTGATCATTGATTTTTTTATTCGTTACTTCATTTAATTTCATGGATTCTTTATTTGAAATATTTACAATCGTTTCATAATCATTTTCCGGCCAACGTCCTTCTTTTAATATGACTCTTTCGGTAAATAATTGATAATCTTGAACATCACTGGATTGATCTTCTCTACTGACTCCATAGTAATATCTATTCTCTTCACTATTTTTATTATATAAGACATTTGTAAATTCAGAGTCATACATATAAATCGATGGACTTTCTAAATCAGTAATTCCTACGATAGTATATGGAGGCATAGAATCCATACTAACGATTCGATTGAGATAGTCTTCTGGATTCTTTAAACCAATCATTTTATTGACATTATTCATTCCTTTAATAGAATTATCAATTACCATTTTATCAATCACTATCTCTCGATTGTTTTCTGGATATCTTCCAATGATGATATCTTCTTTTTGAATCATATTAATAGTAGATAAAGAACCTTCTATATTGGCATTGACAATAGTTGTTTGATAATAATCATCTACTTTTAAAATAAAACTTACAATACTATTTCCTGGAATGATATAGTTAACATCTTCCATTAGAGAATACTCATTATATTCTGCTACAGATAGTTTATTAGTATAGAGTTTTAAATAGTTTTTATTGGTATCTACAAAGTCTTTATCATGAATTGTTAAATTTGCAGCAATTCTTGATACACTTAACATAATAAAGAAACCAGAGGCAAAGAACCCTAATAATAATATTTTCTTTAAAATAGAATACTCTAATACTTTCTTAAATCCATTCGTAATAAAAGTTAATGGATTAAAGATAGAAGTATAATGTAATCTCTTCGTATTCTTTAATTTTTCTTTAAAATCAAAATGAATATCTTCTAAATCTTTTTTAGCGATAGTTTTATAATGATCATTGATAAACTCTATCGAAGAATTTTCATCTACGACTTCAATTTTTCGATTATTTTTACTTTTAATAAAGATATTATTTCCTTTTAATACAATTTCAATATCAAGTTTATCTTCAGTATCTCGGTAATACTCTACTCCTAGATTTTCTTCTTGATTGATATGATGGAAATCTTTTAAATAAATATTATTATCTATTGTATAATCTAGATTTTCTTCTTGTTCATTCTTATAGTCTTTGACTACTTTTCCATCTTCAATTTCAATAATTCTAGAAGCATAAAATTTCGCAAGATTTACTTCATGAGTAACTAAAATAACTAAGCGATCTTCACTAATTTTTTTAATGATATTCATAATCGCTAGAGAGTTTTTACTATCTAAGTTTCCGGTTGGTTCATCCGCAATAATGATATTTGGATTTTTAACAATGGCACGGGCAATTCCAACTCTTTGTCTTTCTCCTCCGGATAACATTGCTGCTGGTCTTTTACGATAACGTGTCATTCCTACACAATCTAAGACATACATTACTTTTCTTTCAATTTCTTTTTTATCTTTGATTCCTATTGTTTTTAAAGATAATGCTACATTATCAAATACAGATAAATTATCGACTAATTTATAATCTTGAAAAATATAACCAATATTTAGATTTCTTAATTTATCAATTCGATGAATATTATGCCCACTTATTTTTTTATTATTGATATAGATTTTTCCACTATTGATTTTATCTAATCCACCAATTGCATTTAATAAAGTTGTTTTTCCAGAACCAGATGGTCCTAATAAAGCTACTAATCCTGTATCTTCTAAAGTTAAGGAAGTATTATTAATGACATGATTTTTATTTTTACGATAACGATTAAAGTATTTGTTTACTTTTTCTATACGAATCATCTTTATACCTCCTCTTTTATAGTGACCATTACACTATCTTTAAATAGCTTTCTAGAGTATCTAAAACTACTTATAATAGACATACCAACTACAATAGCATATAAAGTACAATAGGTCTTAAAATGGAAATAATAATGGATATCTGATAGGATTTCTACATGAAGTATTCCTATATGATTTCCATAGATGAGGAAACCATAAATTAAGAATGCTAGATTGGCAATTACAAATAATTCTATCGTTAATAATTGTCTCGTTATTTTCTTCGTTCCTCCTAACATTCGAATAATGGAGAAATACGTATTTCTACTCTTTAATATTATTTTAATAATAAAGTATGAGATAAAGAATAAAGCTACTATTAATCCTAAGGTAATCAATAATTTAATAATTCTTAAGATTTCAATAAAATCTGATTTTACCAAAGAATCTTTTATGACTAATGTTTGATATCCTGCTTTTGTTAGTTTCTTATTCACTTTCTCTACGAGATCTTTGTTTTTCGCAAAGACACTAATTTGATAATTATATTCACTATATAGTAGTTTATAATCATTTTCATTTATATAGATTCGTCCATTATATTCATAGTCATATGCTTCCTTATCATATTGAGGTAAATATAAGATTTGATTAATATTCTTTTTATTATATTTCTTCGTAATCATATAGGCTTTATGTTCAGAGAAATATAAATTATCATTAAATATATCAATATAGGTCCATAAACATTCATTTTTTGGACACATATAATCGAATTCTTCTGAAACATATACTTCCCCTACTGGTACAGAAGGAGAAGGAGTTACTTTATAATAGGTGGAATATTGATTGCTTTCATAATTCTTTCCTTGAATTCGCACAGTAATTTTACTATATTTTTGATGAATCTTATATTTTAATTTATTAATGATTTCATCACTTACATAGAGAACAGTTTGTCCTTCATCCATTTCTTTATTATATTGAATTCCTGTTAGTTTTATCCGATAATTCTCATCTAAATGATCTGGATTTGAGTCATCTAAGTAATAGAAATTCTTTTCTAAGGCTTCTTTTTTGTTATTAAAGAAATAATAACTATCTTCATTGATTACTAGAATTGCTTCATGAGCATCTTCTGGCATCTTACCGATATCCAATTTTCCTTGATAGACACTGATTGGCATGGTATAAGAATCTATCCAATAATTGTTTTCTTCATCTCTTAAGTTTTCTACTGTATCAAGGAGTAAGTCATTTTCAATCGTATATTTTACATTCTTCATTTTTTGAATGGTTTCAATCTCTTCTTCTGTAAATGGAGAATTATCTTTTTTCTTTACTTCTATTCTGGATAAATCATTAGTATTGAAGACATAATTTTCTCCACTTTCGTTTTCAATCATTTCTTCTTTTTGAAAAGATGCATATTCTCCTAGTAAGGATCCTACAACAAATAGATAGACTAATAATAATAAGATAAATTTTGGTATGATATTAAAGGTATTACGAAGTCCTAAACGTAATTTATTGAAGACTGATAAATTCTTAGTTTTTGCTTCTACGATTTCTTCTTTTTTCTCATATGGTTTTATTTTTCGATCTTCTAAGATCCTTCCATCATGCATCGTGATTTTTCTCGTTACATAAGGCTCTATTTGTTCATAGTTATGAGTAACAATAATTACTAACTTATCTTTGGATAATTCACTAAGTAATTTTAGAACACTTTCAGCACTTCGTTTATCTAAGTTTCCCGTTGGTTCATCAGCAATAATAATTGGAACATCTTTGGCTAAGGCTCTAGCGATTGCGACTCTTTGTTTTTGACCACCAGATAGTTTAGATACTTTTGTATTTCGAAAGGGATAGAGATCTACTTTTTTTATTAATTCTAATACTCTTTCTTTGATGTTATTTTCACCATTTAACATTAAGACTAAGGCAATATTTTGATAGACGGTATAACTATTTACTAAATTAAAGTTTTGATAAATATTCCCAATATTTTTTCTTCGATAATCTTCAAAGTCTTTCGCAATATAATGACTCGTTTCTTCTCCATTGATGTACATTTCTCCTTCTTCATAAGTATCTAGTCCGGAAATGACATTTAATAGAGTCGTTTTTCCTGATCCACTCTCTCCTGTAATCGCAACAAATTCTCCCATATTTAATTCTAGATTAATATGAGAAAAACCGGTAGCGACTACTCCTTTACTGTAATAATATTTGGATACATTTTTTAGTTTGATCATTTTTTTCACCTTGATTCTTTTCTCTTTTATTTTACCTTTTTTCTCTTTTTTTTTCAATTCAAAAAAAGAAGAACAAGTGTTTTTCTTAAGATATGATTTCTGTAATACTAATGACATTTTGTTCTTTACGATAAGCAATAGTTATGGTATCTCCCTCTTTGATAAATGGTAATACGTCTTTTGCTACTTTAATAGATACTTTATATTTTTGTTCATTCTCATCGGTAAAGTAATAATAAGTATCTCCATCGATAATGACAGATTGGATATTGGAAATGGTAATTGTTTTTTCATTTTTCGCTGTAGATTTATCTTCTCCTATTTCATTTAGATAAGCTTCTGCAGCTTTTTCAATTCCTTTGGAACTATCAGTTACGACTACTTTTTGATAATCTACGACATCTACAAATCCATACATTTTAACAAGTCCAGCATTGTCTTTTAAAGATACTAAGTATGTTGGTCTTCCATTTAAATTGATTAATAATGGGAATGTTGATTTATACTTCATTTGTTGAACTTGTCCTTCTGCAGAGTCCATTGCAGAATACTCTTCTGCTCCTGCTACTCCATAGAATTTTGTTTCTTTTGTACGCATATTCGTTAGAATAAATCCAATATTAGATTCATCACTAATAACAGAAGTAATTCCAGTATATAAATAGATATCATCATCTTGAGCAATATAGTTATATCCTGTTGTTGTTTCTACGACTTCTTTTTGAGTAAAGATGGAATTTAAGAATCCTTTTTTATATTTTCCCCAATCTGCTACTTGCTCTAGAATAAGATCCGCTTCATAAACATGATCTACCCAACTTGGAACATCTTTTACAGGATAATATTTACTTTCTCCTGTGATTGGGTTAAAGATTACAATTCCTTCTACTTCTCTTCTTAGCCCTACTCCAACATATTTAATGGAACTAGCGATCCAATAAGGATTTCCATCATTATCAATTTCAAAATTGACACTTTCAAAGATTTTCGTTGGATAAGAAAATTGTAATTTACGATATAGATTTTCATTGTAATAAGCAGAAGGAGCATATTTCATTCCTTTTTCCATTTTACGTAAGTTAGCACTACCTGTAGTTGAATTCACTGTAATATAGGCTTTAATTCCGTTCTTACGGTTTGTAATCCATTTAATAAAGCCACTATACTCTAATGGAGTAACACGAACTATTTCATTTAAATAATTAATTTGGGTATATTGATCACTCACATCAAATTGAGATACTAATTCACTCATTTGACCCATGGTACGATCTCCAATTTTTAAAGTAGATTTTCTGTCTAATAATGGTAATTTATTAAAGTCTACTTCTTTTACTTCTTCTTCAAAATTACCAGAGGTATCTACTATAATTCTTTGATAATAAGCTTTTGATTGGAAGATTGGTGCATTAATGAAATTAATTAGTAAGATTCCTCCAAAAATAACAGGAATTAAGATGAGTAATTGATAAGAATTTGTTTTCTTTTTCTTCACTCTACTGGTAAATAGCAAGTTAATATCTTCTACTACCGTTGGTACTTGTAATAAACAAAATACAAGTATTGTTGATATTACATACATCCAAAATCCAAAACTATGGATATTAATAGCTGGATAGAATAAATAATAAATAATTGCAGTATATAATAATGTAATAATAATCGTTTTAATATATCTTTTCATTAGTATTGATTTCCTCCTTTATTTTCCAATACATTGGCGATATGTTGTTCATTAAACAAAGCAACAGGATCTTTTGTAGCGATAACATCAGGATCTACGGCATCATGGAATAAATCATTGATGAAGTTTGTTTGAAAAGTTGATTGGAATAATCGAGCTATAATTTCATGACCATGTTTGTATCCTAATCCATCCATTTTATGGTAGAGTTCTAGGGTATCAATGGTTCCTGTTCTGACAATATTCTTTAAGAAAACTTCTATCATAGTTTGATATATCTCTTTGGCTTGATCATTATAAGCATAGGTACTTCCCCAAAATTCATCAGTATTCATGATTTTCACTCCTGCTGCATAGGTCCATATATTCGCAAATAATGCTTGCTTTCTTAATGCTTCATCTATAACAATTTTTCCGGTACTTCTTTCTTTGACAAGTTTTCCATCAATTCCAATTTCATATTTTCGTGCTAAATCTCTGCATTCTTCAAAACTTGGAATACTGACATAGGTTTGATCTCCCATTCTTCGGTTTTTATTAAAATATTGATTCATTCTTTTATTTCGATCATAAATTCCCATTGATGTGAATGCTCCAATATATCCCCCATTCTCATTTGCTTTTCGATCGATTCTTTCTCTAGATAAGTAAACATCTGCGATTTCTTGACTTGGATTTTCTAAGAATGGTTTTTCCGTAAATACCATATTTTTCTTTACGACTTCTTCGCCATTTTCTTCGATGATTTCAAAAATATCATATTCGTAAACTAATGTTTCTCCATAAGATCTGGCTTCTTTTTC
>JAEEGL015141125.1_pt1 | contig 15303 bp, 15 predicted proteins | sample 9134231 | NCBI WGS metagenome assembly JAEEGL01 (sample SAMN16246548, study PRJNA631951) | gut metagenome | biome: gut microbiome; feature: rumen; material: fiber-attached | host: Bos | place: Iran: Karaj | collected 2018-10 | reverse complement strand
CTTGTTTTAATCGGATTGGAATGTTCCATGTTTTCCTCCAAATGAAAGCACTGTACTCATAATGAGTGCATAGCCGGTCAACGGCTTTATATAAATACCGCTGACCGGCCGAAAAACTTACATCAACTGATTACGGCTGTTTGCCAATGTAGGCAAGAATACCGCCGTCTACATAGAGAATCTGACCGTTTACGAAATTGGAAGCATCCGATGCAAGGAAAACTGCCGGTCCCTGCAGGTCTTCCGGTTCGCCCCAGCGGCCAGCAGGTGTTTTCGCTACGATAAACTGATCAAAAGGATGACGGCTGCCATCAGCCTGACGCTCCCTTAACGGAGCCGTCTGCGGAGTTGCAATATATCCCGGGCCGATGCCGTTGCACTGAATATTCTTGTCGCCGTATTCGGAGCAGATATTCTTGGTCAGCATCTTCAGTCCGCCTTTGGCAGATGCGTAAGCAGAAACGGTCTCGCGGCCGAGTTCGCTCATCATGGAGCAGATGTTGATGATCTTTCCGTGTCCTTTTTCGATCATTCCGGGGATGACCGCTTTGGCACAGATAAACGGTCCAACCAGGTCGATGTCTACTACCTGACGGAAGTCTTTGGCATCCATCTCCGTCATGGGGATCCGCTTGATAATACCCGCATTGTTGACAAGGATATCCACGCCGCCCAGTTCCTTCTTAATGGTCTCTACCAGCGCGACCATTTCATCCTCTTTCGTTACGTCCGCAACATAACCATAGGCCTTGATCCCTTTGGCTTCATAGTTGGCTAAGCCCTGCTGTTTCGCTTCTTCATTGAGGCAGTTGAAAACGATCGTCGCACCCGCACTGGCCATGGCTTCTGCAATGGCAAATCCGATTCCATAAATAGCACCGGTTACCAGCGCTACTTTTCCATCCAGACGGAAATTATTCATATCCATATTCAAAATCTCCTGACTTTTCCTTATTTAAGTTGATTGGTAGGAATGGTGTCCATATCATCAAATTCCTGATTCTCACCGCCCATAGCCCAGATAAATGTATAGCTGCTGGTACCTGCACCGGCGTGGATCGACCAGGAAGGAGAAATAACAGCCTGTTCAGCAGTCATGACGATGTGACGGGTCTCCTGCCCTTGTCCCATCATATGGAAGACCACCTGGTCTTCCGGAAATTCGAAGTACATGTAGATCTCCATACGGCGTTCATGCGTATGAGCCGGCATCGTATTCCAGACACTGCCGCTCTCCAGTACAGTCATACCCATGGATAGCTGACAGGTGGGAAGTACTGCCGGGTGGATGAACTGATTGATGACACGCTTGTTGGATGTTGCCGCATCGCCCAGCGGTCTCTTGTTGGCATCCGCCAGTTTCAGAAGGCGGGTCTCATAGCTGCGGTGTGCCGGAGCAGAGACCATATAGAACTTGGCAGGGTGTTCAGGATCATCACTGGCAAATAAAACCTCTTTGGCACCCATTGTGATATACAGGCAGTCCTTATATCCCAATGCATAGACGGTACCGTCCACGGTGATCGTTCCGGATCCACCGATATCGAAAATACCGATCTCTCTTCTTTCCAGGAAAAACTTGGTTCCGAAATTGGACCAGATATCGATTCCTTTATCAATGGAAACCTGCTCATGAACCGGCATGCAGCCCAGTGTCACCATGCGGTCGACATGAGAATAGACAGCAGTCACCTCATCCGGCACATACAGGTTCTCGATCAGAAATTCCTTGCGCAGTTCTTCTGTGGTATAACGTTTAACGTCATTGGGATTGGCTGAATAACGTACATCCATAGCATCATTCTCCTTGTTTATTTAATGACCAGTTCGCTCTCACCATCAAACAGATACACATTCTCATAGGGGATCGAGAACTTGATCTGTGTATCGGTCTCGGGCGTATCATGCGGATCCACTTTCAGAATTGCCGGGGTCTCGCCAACGTTGATATAAACGTTGGTATTGTCGCCAAGCATTTCGGTCAGTTCTACGTCAGCGGGCAGTACATAGGCATCTTTCTGTTCCCCCAGAACGATGGATTCCGGACGGAACCCAAACACGATTTCCTTGCCTTCATAGGAGGATGCCTTATCTCCCAGCCTGAAGGAGATATCCAGCTCTTCTTCACCGAAACGGATCTTTCCGTTCTTGACTGTGGAACGGACAAAATTCATCGGCGGCTCTCCAATGAACCCGGCAACGAAAATGTTCACTGGCTCGAAATAAAGTTCCCGAGGTGTTCCGACCTGCTGTACATAGCCATCTTTCATAACGACGATACGATCTGCCATCGTCATAGCTTCGGTCTGGTCGTGCGTAACATAGATCGTCGTTGCTCCGGTATCCCGGTGGATCGTCGTGATCTCGGAACGCATGGTAACACGCTGCTTCGCATCGAGGTTGGACAGCGGTTCGTCCATCAGGAAGATGCCTACCTTACGAATCAGTGCCCGGCCGATGGCAACACGCTGCCGCTGACCGCCGGAAAGAGCTCTGGGCAGTCTGTCCAGATAATCGGTCAGACCCAGGATCCGTGCCGTATTGCGCACCTTTTCATCGATATAGTCTTCATCTGCACCCTGCAGTTCCAGACCGAAAGCGATATTATCGTATACCGTCATCTGCGGATAAAGGGCATAGCTTTGGAAAACCATGGCAACGCCTCTTTCACGAGGGCCCTTTTCATTTGCCCGTACCCCATCGATAAGAAATTCACCGTTGGAAATATCTTCCAGCCCTGCGATCATCCGAAGGGTCGTCGACTTACCGCAGCCAGAAGGACCGACAAAAACGATGAACTCGCCTTTTTCCATTTCCAGATTAAAATCATGGACGGCATGGAATCCATTCGGGTAGATCTTATTAATGTTTTTCAGCGTTAAATAGGCCATTTTATGCCCCCCCTTAAACATTTGAAAATACCGCTTTGAAATGGACAAAACGGACATTCTTTGATATAATTTTGCTGAAAGGAGTGTTGGATATGCCGCAAATCATATATGTTGGAAAGCATCTGCTTACCTATTCTGTCGTAAAGCATGCCCACAGCAGCTGGGAATTGATCTATTGTACCACCGGAAGCGGGCAGCTCAGTTATAAAAACGAAACTCTGCCCTACCAAAGCGGTGACATCATCATCATTCCACCTTTCTTCCCTCACACAAACGAAAGTGAAACAGGATTCACCAACATCCACATCAATCTGCAGTCATCTCTGCTGACCTTCGATCAGCCGTTTCTGCTTCATGATGACAGCAATCATTTTCTGCTCGACGCCTTTCGCGCCGCTTTTCATCATTTCTCCCAATCGCCCGGAAAGGTCACGCCGCTTTTGTCTGCCTACGCCAACCTTCTGGTATATCAGATCCTCGACCGGCTGAACTCTTCTTCCCTCACGCCGCTGATTCAGGAGATCATGAATCATATCATTGCCAACTATCCCAACGAGACCTTCGAGCTCGACACCTACCTTCGTTCGCTTCCCTTCAACTATGATTATCTTCGGAAGCTTTTCAAGAAGGAAGTCGGAGTCACGCCGCACCAGTTCCTGATCAATATCAGGCTCCAGGCCGCCGCAGAACGTCTCAGTCAGGAAGAGCCTGCACTTACCAGCATCTCTGAGATAGCCCATACCTGCGGATTTCACGAACCCTTGTATTTCTCCCGTGTTTTCCGCAACAAATATGGTATGTCACCAGCCCATTATCAGGAAAGCAACTATGTTGCTCCGCCGATTCTCGACAACGACAGCGTCAAGATCCGGCCTAACGAATAGTGCTTGCTCTGAGCACCTCTGTATAGCACAGGATAAAGGGTGCCACGCCTTTTGCGTCATTTTTGACGATCGGCTCAGAAATATAGTACTCATAGGAACCGTCCCTGCGCCGGTTATCCTCCGGACCAAGCCCTGCCACCAGGCAGATCCCGCCGAGGTCCAGACCATCTTCAGTAAAATGCAGATACTTCTCTGTAATGCCGCGGAAGGTTTCCTCACCTGCTGCGGCATATTCTTTTGGAAGGATCCCCAGCCGCGCCCCCTTAAGCATGGCATAAGCCAGCATACTGCTGCCGCTGGTCTCCAAATAGTTGCCTTCACGGCCGCCCTGATCCACGACCTGCCAGAACATTCCGCTTTCTGTATCCCGGTAAGGCAGGATCCCTTCGATCAGTTCGACGAAGATATCCCTGAGGGGTCCGGCAGTTTCTTCCGGCAGGATCTCACACAGATCCGCCATAGCAACAGCAAACCACCCAATACTTCTGAGCCAGAAGTTTTTCGAGCATCCCGTGACCGGATCAGCCCAGAAAGCAGTCCTGCTTGCGTCATAGCCATGGTAGTACAGCTTTTTATCCTCATCGAACATATGCGCGCGAACGTTAGCGATCTGACGGATCAGATCAGAATAGTCCTGCTCGCCAAAATACTTCTCATAAAGAGCTGCAAAGGGCTGGGCCATATAGATCCCATCCAACCACACCTGGTTGGGATAAATCTTCTTATGCCAGAAATTTCCCTCATGGGTTCTCGGCTGGCTTTCCAGCTGCTGGTGAAGAATTGTCGCCGCTTTCCTGTACTTTTCCTTCCCGGTTTTTTCATACAGCGGGAACAGCGCACGGCCTTCATTGACATCATCCAGACTGGTCTTTCCCGCATCATAGGTACGGATCGATCCGTCCTGTGCTACAAAGGAATCGATAAAGCTTTCCACAAAGCTGAAATAGCCTTCTCCCGGTCTCAATTCCTCCATGGCCAGCAGCGCACTCATCATGCAGCCGTCAATATAATTCCAATCCGGTTTTTTCCCTTGACGGAGTTTTTCTATGTTCCAGATGGTGCCATCCGGACCAGACTCCCGAATGAGCCGTTTCACATAGGCATCGATTTGTTCGTACATGATCAGCCCTTCCGAATATTCGTCTTTTCCAGTTTTTCGTAATGGTTCGCAATGATCTCTTCGCCTTCAAATCCATCCACCTGGACCGAGTTCAGGAGGATATGCCGGACATTATCCAGGTAAAGGCCTAACCGGCATCGTTCCCTGGCAAAGTTTTCCATGATCGGAATTCCGGGTTTTGCATTGTCGGCAAAGGATACGCGATAGTTTTCAAAGGTCACTTCTTCAATCGGCGCTTCCGGCAGCCCGTCGATATAGCAGGCTGCAACCTCCGCACCAGTACAATCAATATCTTTAAAATGGAACCGCCCCATATAGGGAGTTCTCTCATCCACCGGAAGTTTTTCGCGGGACCAGACATATTCGCTTTCTCTGTCCGGATCACAGCAGTTGTACCACATATTGATGGCAATCGGTGTCAGAACATCTTCCATCCGGATGTTTTCAAAGAGCAATCCATCCAGCCGGCAGTTCTTTCCTCTGCCGCGGCGGCTCTTGATGCGCACGCCCCGATCCGTCTGTCGGAAATAGCAGTGGGAAACTGTCAGATTCCGAACGCCCGCCCCGATCTCACTTCCCAGTACGACACCGCCATGTCCATGTTCCATCAGACAGTTGCGGATCGTATGATGATCTGCCGGAACATTCAGTTTGGTACCAAGTTCGATCTTGCTGGATTTAATGGCAATACAATCATCGCCAACAGCAAACGTACATCCAATGATCTCGACATGATCACAGGATTCCGGATCGATCGCATCCGTATTCGGACTGATTTTCGGAGCTGAGATATGAACCTGATAGATTCCGATATTCTCAGAATAGTACGGATGCAGCTGCCAGGACGGTGACTGACAGGCATGAATGCCATGGATCACAATATCCTTGCAGCGGTTGAAAAACATCAGCCTCGGCCTGGCAGCCGGAAAACTCTTAAAATCGACCCACCAGCCGGCCTCTTCTGCGTTCCCGTCGATAAAGCCTTGTCCTACGATCCGGATATCTTCCGCATATTGAGCTGTGATCAAAGATTGATACATGGGACAGGAATCGCCTTCGAATCCTCCAAAGTAGACCTCTTTTCCGGAAAGACTCTGAACGGCTCCTGGTGCGATTGGCCATTCCTCGCGATGAGGCGTTCCAAGGATTCTTGCATTCGCCATTAGTTCGAGGGTCATATGGCTTTTTAATAACAGCGGACGTGTCCGATAGACCCCCTCCGGAAATACCAGCCTGCCGCCGGCAGGCAGATACCCGATGGCCATACGGATCGCTTCCGTATCGTCCGTTGCTCCGTCTCCGACAGCACCAAAATCCTTGACGCTGATGGCACAGGTCTCCGAAACGGTATGAAAGCCAAAGGTCGTCTCAAAGCTCTCTGCTTTCAGCTCTACCTGATAATCCCTGTCCGCCTCCAGCGAAAACAGAGAAAACACATTGCTGTCGCAAACGAAAGCCTCTTCCCCGTTCAGAAAGATCTGATAGGGTTCCGGTGCATAATAGGGATTCTGGTTCTCCAGCTCAAAACAGGCAGAGCTTGAACCGACGAAAATCGTTTTTATGTTCATGGAATTCGTTTATTTTTCGTTTTGTACTTTCTTTTTAGCATCGGCTACGATCTGCATGAGCAGGCGTTTCAATCCAAGCATAAGCAGATCGACCGCTGTATAGAATATACCGAACAGAATAGGACCAACGCCCAGCACTCCCTTGGGATCCTGCCCGAACAACAGCGTGTTGATCAGGGTGTAAAGGAAATTGACGAGAACAAGGAGCACCACTGCATAAAAGATGTTGCCGACAAAGCTCAGATAACTTCTCTTGGGAAACATCATCCATCGGTCATTAGCACCTTTATATTTAGCGATATAACGAAGAATGTTGTTCGTCAGAATATCGGTGACGATCCCCAGCGCAAGCGCAAAGACCAGCAGAAGATCCAGGTAAGCCGGGATGTAGGCACTGAGTCCCCAGAGGATAAAAAAGCATAGGGATCCGGCAAACCAGGCTTTGATCAGGATCGCCTTGAGCGGATCCGCGATCCGGATCTTCGGACCGGATCTGTATTTACGAAGTTCTTCCTCCGGGACTTCAGGAGAATTATCTTCATTGGCTTCCACGAGATCCTTGACAGCACCCGTATGGAGCTTATAGTACTCGGATGTTGTCTTGTTTTCTTCCGGCGTGGCTCTCTTCTTCTTTTTATCGGACACAGCCATGGTCCTTTCTTTTGTATACCGGGAGCCCGAAGGCTCCCGGAACAAATTGCTTATTCCTCACCGGCAAGATCGATGGCGTCCAGTTTGCCGTAATCTTCCACCGTGACGGATGTTTTGATCTTACGCAGCAGCTTGGTATAAAGCGGCATCAACGCTGTTAATGCAACGCCTACCAGCTCAATAATGATATGGTCCTGAAGTACGTTGTATGCTTTGGCAATATAGATTGTTGAGGAATCCAGCTTGATCGGATTCTCTGTCCGGGTCAGCGCAGTCGTGATGAGTCCGGAATAATAGAAATCACAGAAAACGATCAGCGCGATCATAACGAACATCAGAACGAGCATCGGTACTACCGGCTTCTTTCTGCGCGGGAACGCATTCAGGAAGCACACCAGAGACAGCATGGAAAAAAGCATCGTAACGAAACAGCACAGTCCCATGCCTGAGCCCTGGATCTTTGCGGTCGTATTGGAAATATGGGTAAGGTTCAGTGAATACTGGAAAAATGCCAGAACGAGCACGACCATCGCGATCACAGACGGTCTGCGTTTCAGCGCGACGAAGAACTTACGCAGAAACTCAGGCATTTTCGTCTGTTTACCTACGTTTGCTGCTTGAGTACTCATGCGTCTTTCCTCCTTCCGATCGCTTCTCCGCTCTCCTTGTCAAAGAAGTGCTTACGGCTTAACGCCACGCCAACTCTGTCGCCTTCCTTGTAATCGAACCAGCCTCTGAGCTTGGCAGAGATCCTGGCTCCATCACCAATATGACCGTTTACCAGTGTATTCATACCAAGGTTCTCATTGGAGAAGACATTCATCGCGATATCCCCGCCGCCGAGTACATTCTCGGGACGAACACCAAGTTCGATCTCCTTGCCCGCATACGGACGAAGGATTCCCTTTTCCTCTTCGGTCAGTGCTACATGGAATCCCTTGCCTTCGAGCATTCCGTCCCGGACGGTAACATCGAAGAAGTTCATTGGAGGAAGTCCAATAAAGCTGGCCACGAAATGGTTAACAGGAGAATCATACAGCTCCAGCGGGGTTCCTACCTGCTGTACATGTCCCATGGACATACACACGATCCGGTCTGCCAGTGTCAGTGCCTCAGTCTGATCGTGAGTGACGTACAGCATGGTCGCCTTAAGCCGCTTGTGCAGCAGCAGGATCTCACGCCGTGTCGCACCACGAAGTTTGGCATCGAGGTTGGACAGCGGTTCGTCAAACAGGAACACCTTGGGATTACGGACGATGGAACGACCCATCGCGACCCTCTGTCTCTGTCCGCCGGAAAGCTGAGAAGGTTTTTTGTTCAGCTGGCTGGTCAGTCCGAGAATCTCAGCGGCAGCCATAACTTTCTTATGGATCACATTGGGGTTTTCCTTACGAAGAGTCAGGGAAAACGCCATGTTTTCGTAAATGGTCATATGGCCGTACAGTGCATAGTTCTGGAACACCATGGCCATGTCGCGGTCCTTTGCAGGCGTCTGTGTGATTTCCTTTCCATCGAGGAACACATGTCCGGCACTGATGTCTTCCAGACCTGCGATCATACGCAGAGAGGTGGATTTACCGCAGCCGGATGGGCCGACGAGAACGATCAGTTCTCCGTCTTTGACATTCAGGTTAAAGTCATAGACAGCCTGCACGTTATTGTCATATATTTTATCAATATGCTGAATATCTAACTGTGCCATATCGTTCCCCCCTTCCTATGCCTGATTAATGCTGAGCGATTTCAGATGCTGCTCCAGCTGACGGCTGCGAATGAATCCAACGGCAGCACCGCTGATCAGACAGGCGGCAGAAAGAAGCAGATACAGCACGCAGCGGATAAATTGTGCGGTGCCCATAACGATCACTTCCTGCTCCTGAATCGTAACCGATGAAGTATGTGCACGCATCGGATAGATAAAGATACGGATGATCTGAATGACACCAAGGATGATCATCAGATAGGAATAGCCGATCTTATAGTTCTTGATTCCTTCGGAACACAGGAAAGCGGCTAGAAGGAAAACCAGATTATAGAGGATGGAGGCTCCCATCAGGATATTATAGTACCATGATCCGACGTTCGATTCATAAATGCTGATGAAGAAAACCACATCAAATACGATCGCCAGAAGTGCCAGACTGGAGGCTGCGGTATTTTTGGTATACCGCATCCTGTCCAGCCGGATGGTTTTTTCTTCGCTTGCCAGATTGCTCATGCTGCTGTCTCCTTTCCGGCCTCGATGAGTTTGGCCTCTTCTTTCATGAGACGGATCTTCCAGATCGTACACAGCACCAGACCAATAGCTGTCAGCACTGAAACAGCGAATACGAAATAATGAATATCAAACCAGAAAGTGGATTCCGTATAAGCTGTTTTCCACAGGTCCGCATGAGCCTTCAGAGCCGCAAAATCGACCTGAAGGAAACGGGACTTATAAGCCTCGATATACATGTGGGCATCAACAGCAACATAGATGTTGGCTGCTGCAAAAAGACCGACGGCGACATAGTTGCCGATATAGTATCTTCTGCGTACATGCGTATTGGTCAGGAACAGGACTAAGGAGATAAGGATCAGCACAATGGACTCGCGAAGGAAGTAGGCATTGAAGACCTGCATGTTGTAGTAGACGATAGACCCCGGAACATCCGTTTCCAGAAGGTCAGCCGGATTCTTCATCGTCGAATAGAGCGTATCATATAGGTCGGTCATGATTCCGAGAGCATAGAGAAAGATCAGTGCGCTTGAGGCAATTGCCAGAATGCAAAGAACCTTCTGCAATGTTAATTGTTTATGATACATGTTGCCTCCTTGCTTCAGGATATAACGTCAGAGACGTTCCGGAATTACTGCAGCGAATTGTAGTAGCTGAGAAGTCTGTTCCAGGCATCCTGTTTCAGGGTCAGATACTGCAGTCCGCCCCACTCATCAGAAACCTTGGCAGCAGCCGCTTCCGCATTTCCCATGCCTTCTTCAGTATAGCCGGCAACGATCTGGTTGACAAACAGGTTCTCACCGTCTTTGGCACTGGAGAATCTGCCGTTGGAAGTCAGCTGAGTATAGGTGTTGATCATGTCATTCTCAGATTTGGTGTTCGGAAGAACGGTCGGGATGGACATATACCAGGGATTGTCGGTAACAGCAAGCTCAGGATGCTTGATGGTTCCAAGTGCAATAGCAGTAGAGATATAGCCTGCGCCTTCACGGCCGACATCAGAGGTGCACTGATATTCGAATGCCTGGCTCTTTGCAAAGCTAAGGGTGGAACCCAGATACTGACGAGCATAGTTGGTATAGTTGCCGCTGGCTTTCTCCCAAAGCTCTGCACGGGTAGCATCAGCGATCTCCGGCATTTCCTGTCCATTGAACGTGAAGGTCACATAGCTGCCGTCCGCATTGGTCTTGATGAACGCATCCGGACCATAGCTCATGAGGATCATGCCTTCGGGTGAATAAGCGTAGTCGATCAGTTTCAGTGCTGCATTCAGTTTGTCGGGATTTCCTTCAACGCCGGCAGCGGAGATGCCCCATCCATCCGTCTTAACGGATCTCCAGGATTCGGTGAAGCGCATATAATGTCCGCCCTGAGTTCCATCCTGCCAGCAGGCTACAGGAACCATAACAGCCATGTATTTTTCACCTTCGTCAAATACGCCCTGACTGGGATCGTTGAACAGAGTCTGGGTCTGGTTGTAGTCGTAGTGCATAAATCCGGAATCGTTCTCCAGATACTGTTTGGTCTTGCCTTCAGCAGAGTTCACAAAGTTTACAGAGATCAGGCCTTCCTGTACCATGGCGTTCATGCGCTCAAGCGCTTTATAGGTCTCAGGATTCTGACGAGCATCTTTCAGGCTTCCGTCTACATCGAAGTACAGATAATCCTGACGGGATTCCATACCGCGGACACCAAACAGATGACCTGCAAAACGGAACATATCAACACGACGCTGGTTGTTGTCATCTTCACGAGCAAACAGTCCCTGAATGGAATCGGTTCCGTTCAGTGTCTGGGGATTAGCAACGACGCAGCGAAGCAGTGCAACGAGTTCGTCTGCATCCCAGCAGGCGTTCTGGCCTACGAACAGGTTGGAACGAGTGGTTCCGTAGTATCCGCCGTATGCCTGGTCGATATAGGTACGCAGCATATTGACAGCAGCAACACCGTCAATGCTTCCGGCTGCGTTCATTTTTTCAATGATATTGCCGGCTGCATCATAATCTTTGGTCACGATCTCTGTGCCGGATCCATCCAGTTTCACGGTTTCGATCTCGATCTTGCCGGAGGTAGGCATATAGGGCTGGTATACAGGAGCACTGGTCTTGTTGCTGGCGGAAGCAGTGAACTCGCCTTCGCCGTCAAGAAGTTTCTGAACCATGTCCACACGCATCAGAGGCATACGCTCGATATCATTGACACCGTCGAAGTACGGGGAGAAGTAGATCGCACCGGTCGTGGTATTACCAGTGATAGAAAGACGAACGATGGGGTTGGCATCCAGGTATGCTTTGAAGTTCGGCATCTGGTTCAGGTATTCAGCGATATTAACGACAACACCCTGCTCACCGTACTCGGTCAGCTTGCTGGCAGTACCGGAAAGCATATCAATATCTCCCATACGCTCTTTCCAGTAATCAAATTCGTTGTTGGCACTGTTGCCCTGATACTTGTCTTCGATCTTGATGCCCAGGACTTTCTCGACTTCGACCCAGGTGGGTTTCAGATCGCCGGCATGATAGGTAACGCCGTCAGCCAGGGTGATGCCTTCGCCGGCAACCTCAGCATCGAGGCTGAGACCGGTTTTGGTGGAGTTGTAACCGGTAGCCATGCGAAGCACGGTACCTTCTGCATAGTTAAGATCACCAGCAGGACCCTCTGTGTTTCCGGCATCGGTGATGGTTTCTTCGGTCTGTGTTTGGGCAGCGGTGCTGTCAGTAGAAGTATCAGCAGGTTTTGTGCTTTCCTGCGAAGTAGCCTGAGACTGTTGATACTGATCAACATCGATCCTGTTGCCACAGCCCGCAAGCAGTCCGGTCAGCAGCACAGAAATAAGAATCAATGCAATAAGAGAGCTTTTTCTTTTCATTTCTTTCTCCTTAATTAATTTGGACACGTGTCTTTTTATTCCTTGACGCCGCCGACGTTGGTGCCTTTGGCGAAGTATTTCTGGATAAAAGGATAAATGATCAGGATCGGAACGATCGAGCAGACGATCAGTGCATAGATCACTGAATCGGATGCGTACGGCTGATTCCAACCCGCCATGGCTTCCGCATCGGTAAATTCCTCCAGTCGAAGACGAATAAATACCTGCAGCGGATGTTCATTGGAATTGGAGATCATCTGCCTTGCCCAGAAATATCCATTCCAACGGGAGATACCGAAGAACAAGGCTACGGTCGCGATCGTGGATTTGCTCATGGGCAGGTAGACCTTGGTCAGGACCTGGAACTCACTGGCGCCGTCCACGATAGCTGCTTCCTCGATCTCACTGGGTACTCCCTCGAAGGCGTTTCTCAAAAGGATGATATTCATAGCCGCCATACCCATGGCAATGACTACCAGCCATTTGTCGTCGGTAATACCGATCGATGTAAAGACCTTCTGGGTATCGAGGTAGTTCAGGTACTGAGGAACGATACCAGCTGCGAACCACATTGTGAAGACCAGGAAGAAGTTGAAGAACTTACGGAACAGAAGGCGCTTTTTCGAAAGCGCATAGGCACCGAGTATTGAATAGAGCAGTGCCCAGATGGTTCCGTAGAAAGTAATAAACAGTGTGTTTGAATAGGCATTCCAGAACATATTGTCCGAGAACATCCTCTTGAATGCATCGAACTGAATCGCCTTCGGGAAAAGTACGATTTCACCATACTCAACAGCAGAACGTCCACTGATCGCGGCGGAGATCGCATATACGAAGGGATAGAGGCACGCCAGCGCAAACACTGTCAGCAGCGTATAACTGATGATCTTGAAAATCAGTTCGGATACCTCAAGTTTTCTTTTCATGAAGATCCCCTTTCTTTAGTAAAGCGATACATCCGAAGCCTTGCGCGCGATGGTATTCGCCCCGATGACAAGCAGCATTCCGACCACGTTGTTCATCATTTCCGCGGCCGATGCTATGCCTTTCGCAGCACCGCCAAGGCCGTATCTTTGCGCGAAGGTGGAAACGACATCAGCTGTTACATAAGTGTTGGTGTTGTAGAGCAGCAATACCTTTTCATAGCCGATGTTCAGCAGTGATCCGATTCTCGTGATCAGCATAATGACGATGGTCGCAAGAATACTCGGAAGAACCACGTACCTCATCTGCGCCCACTTGCCTGCGCCGTCGATCTGAGCGGCTTCATAGCTGGTTGGCGAGATCGCGATAATCGCAGCGAAGAATACGATACTGTCGTATCCTGCTCCTTCCCAGATGCCGCTGATAATGTAGATCGGGCGGAAGAAGGCCGGGTTATTGAGCATGCCCGAGTTGGCCACGTCTTCCGAGATCCATCCCAGCGACGCCAGTGCCTGAGAAACGATACCCATGCCGGATGTCAGCGAACCCTGTTTGACAAGCATGACCACAAGCGATGTCATAACAACTGTAGACATGAACTTTGGCAGGTACGTCAAAACCTGGTATACGCTTCTTGCGATGTTCGACTTGACTTCGTTGAAGAACAGTGCAAGGATGATCGGCATCGGAAAACCGAAGCACAGGCCGTAGAAGCTCAGGATAAACGTGTTTCGCATCGCACGCCAGAATTCAATGGAAAGATTATCTCCACCGACCAACAGGCGTTTGAAATACGAGAACCCGGAGAACAGCTGTTCAGATACCGGAAGCACTTCATCCGATACCTTGAAGCAGCCGAGCAGTTCGTACATTGGGAAATAGCGCCAGAACAGGAAAACCAGGATCATCGGAATCAGCATAATGTAAAGACGCCAATCCTTCAGAATGGCCCGTCCGACGTGGAGCCAGTAGTGCTTCTCCACATCATCCCTAACGGCCTGCTCAGGATTCTCACGATAAGAACCCGAAGCTTCGTCGTAGATGAGGAAATCAGCTGCGTTTGATTTCGTTTCAGATTTCACCAGTGATTTCATCAGTTCCCTCCTTTTTTATTTTATTCTTCTGAATTATGCAATCGCAGAAGGTAGTGCTTTTGATTTTCAAAAATCCCATCGAGTCTTCTGGCGATCCAGATGATCAGCCCGGTAAAGATCAATGAGAGAAAATCCGTTGTAAAAAAGCCGAGGCAGGTGAGAAAATCCGTTCCCAGGATCAGCGAGACGATCGCTCGCCCCAGCTGTATGAGCAACATGGTCATCAGACCAAAGACAACACTCAGAAATGAATCATTCCGGATCTTCTCGGATCCCAGTTTTTTCAAAGGCAGGAGCATCAGCAGGCTCAGGAGGTTGCCTGCTGCATAGACCAGAACCTGTGAAAAACTGCCTCCGGAGGCAAGCGCTGTAACAATTCCGCCCAGCAAAGCATGAATTGCCGCAAATCCATTCCACCGCATTAACACGATGGCGGTAATCGCTCCCACAATGGATACTGTATACAGTTGATCCGGAAACCAGCGGGTCGCTGCCCGGATCAGCATCGTTTCAGTAACACAAAGGATAACCGCAAATAAGGTCAGGTCTATTCCCCGGTACTGCTTAAAGCTAAACTGACGATTCATTTTATGGAATCCTTTGCCTTTTCAATTCTTATCACGACTAAATAACTATTCATAATTGTAGCATCATGGCCATTCGTAAAACATATCAAAACGGGATATCTTACATACACAAAACAGACCTGTTTCCTATAGCCGGTGGACACCCGATCGCTCAAAGTGCTATAATTCTATCCAGTAGACCGTACAAAAACGGAGGTTTTATCATGGAAGACGTCTTTGTTTATCCCGAAGACAATCTTCAGGAAACCTTAAGCCGGGTCAGCCCCGGATCTGTCATCCATCTTGGCGAAGGACTCTATCACTGCAAAACGGAAATTACCGTACCCGGCATTACACTCGTCGGCCAGGGCGCTGAGAGCACTATCATCTGTTTTGACGATTACGCCAAAAAACTGCATACAGACGGCAAGGAGTACAACACCTTCCGGACCTATACGCTCGCCGTGCTGGCCGATCATGTGACCATGCGTTCTTTGTCCATCCGCAACGATGCCCTG
>JAEEGL014568360.1_pt1 | contig 15303 bp, 11 predicted proteins | sample 9134231 | NCBI WGS metagenome assembly JAEEGL01 (sample SAMN16246548, study PRJNA631951) | gut metagenome | biome: gut microbiome; feature: rumen; material: fiber-attached | host: Bos | place: Iran: Karaj | collected 2018-10 | reverse complement strand
GTCAAAGAAGGCGGCCTGACAGTGGCCTATGTCAACACCGACACCTTGCTGGCCAAGTACCAGTATGCCATCGACATGGAGAAGGAACTCCTCGCATACAAGGACCAGCAGGAAAAGACTGGCCGCCAGCAGATGGAGCAGTTCCAGAAAGACTATCAGGACTACCTGCAGACCGGCTCGACCATGACCCTCACCCAGCAGCAGGCCAAGGAAGAGGAACTGAAGAAACGTGCCGAGAAGATGTCGACCCTCGAGCAGGAGCTTACCGCCAAAATCATGGAGCGACAGATGAGCGAGAACACCAAGCTGCTCAACGCCATCTTCGCCTACATCCGCGAGTACAACGAGGCCAACCAGCAGTTTGACATCATCCTGCGCAAGACCTTCAACGACTCCCCCACCCTCTACCTGAACCCCGCCATGGACATCACCAACGAGATTGTCAACGGCCTCAACGAAGAATACAAGAACCTGAAGAAGTAACTGAATATCACAACAAAAAAGCCTGGCATCGTGATTGGTGCCAGGCTTTTTTCGTGGGATAACCCGAGGTCAGGCTTTCGTCATGTTGTAGGCCATCTTTTCGGTGTACTGGACTTCATGCCATTCGCCGTTCTCATCCTCATACTCATCATTCTCATTTTCAGTCATGCTGATAATCATCTCTTTCTTGTCGAGCTTCTCGATGTCGAAAGTGAATGTGAAAGCAAGGCTGCTGCCATCCTCGCGAATGGTAAGATCGAGTTTGTCATCTCTGACAATATAGGTAAAGGGACTCTCTTCGGATTCACCATACCCGCTTTCCAACATCTTTCCGGTGTTGTCCTTGTTGAAGACGAACGACATGGTGTAACCTTCGGGGAGGGCCTCTGTGTGGGTAACGTTTTGTGTGGCATCGGGATGGCCTGAAATGGTCTCCGACATGCTGGTGACATTCCAGGTGCCGATAATCAGGTCCTCGTTGTCTTTGGTGCAGCCTGCAAGGCTCAATGAAATGGCGGCGACAACAATGGCCGCAATTGCTTTGATTGATTTCTTCATGGTGTTAGTTGTTTATTGGTTAGTAATGATATTCTATTGTCATGCAAAAAGAGCCCGAAAGGCTTCCTCGATAACGCTGACGGGGAAAATCTCTAGACCGTAGCGTTTATGGTCGAGGCTGCGGGCATTGTACTTGGAGATAAATATGCGCTCGAAACCCAGACGGTCGGCCTCGGCAATGCGCTGCTCTACGCGAGCCACGGGGCGCACCTCGCCGCTCAAGCCCAGTTCGGCGGCGAAGCAATAGCGCGGAGAGATGGACATATCGACATTCGATGACAAGATGGAGCAGGCCACGGCAAGGTCGATGGCGGGGTCGTTGACCTTCATGCCACCTGCGATGTTGAGGAAGACATCCTTTGCGCCCAGCTTGAAGCCACAACGTTTCTCCAATATTGCCAGAAGCATGGAGAGACGACGCATATCGAAGCCGTTGGCGTTGCGCTGGGGGGTGCCGTAGACGGCACTGCTGACGAGAGACTGCACCTCGATGAACATCGGGCGCGCCCCTTCGAGAGTAGCAGCGATGGCGGCGCCGCTCAATGTCTCGTCACGCTGGCTCAACAGGAACTCGCTGGGGTTGGACACCTCGCGCAAGCCGTCGCCATGCATCTCGAAGATGCCTATTTCTGCAGTGGAGCCGAAACGGTTTTTCAATGCCCGCAGTACGCGGAAGCCATAGTTGCGGTCGCCCTCGAACTGGAGTACCGCATCTACGATGTGTTCCATAACCTTGGGGCCAGCAAGGGTGCCGTCCTTGGTGATGTGGCCTATTAGCAGCACCGGCACACCAGTGGTCTTGGCATAGTGCTGGAACTCAGCGGTACACTGACGTATCTGGCTGATGCTGCCCGCCGACGAGTCGATAACCTCGCTGCTGACGGTCTGTATCGAGTCGACAATCAGCAAATCGGGCTTCACCGTGTCGATGTGTTCAAAGATGCGCTGCGTTGATGTCTCGGAGACAACGTAGAGGTCGGTAGGCAGCGGTGCGCCAGCCAGCTGGCCACCGGATTCCGCCCACTGGCCACTGACCAACCGGTCGGCACGCATCTTTATCTGTTCCTCACTTTCTTCACCACTGACGTAAAGCAGTCGTTGACCTTCCACCGCCAAGGCTGTCTGAAGCAGCAGCGTGGACTTGCCAATGCCAGGTTCACCGCCGAGCAACAGCAGACTGCCTGGCACAATGCCGCCGCCAAGCACACGGTCGAACTCGGAGCAACGAGTGCCTATGCGAGACGTCGTGCTGTAGGTGACATCCTGCAGAAGTTTGGGTTGCGACGCCTGAATGGCAATACCGCCCAGGCCGCTTTCAGGTTTACGCTTGGCGGTTTCCACCTTTGTCACTTCCTCCACAAAGGTGCCGAATTTGCCGCATTCTGGACAACGGCCAAGCCAGGAACTGCTCTGATAGCCACACTCCTGACAAAAGAAATATGTCTTTGCTTTAGCCATAGCTTATTGGCTGGCATGGAAGCCTTAATACACACAATCAAAGGTGTGGCTGGCAGGCTGGCGGTAGCGCGTAGAGGTGACACCAAAATTGTAGATGTAGCCCGCCGTTATGCTGGGGATACCAACGCCGTAGATGCTGCCCGAAGGACCGCGTCCACCACCGATGGCTGGCGGCACCATGACGTATTTGGCATCGACAAAGAAGTCGCCGGCCTCGTTGAGGTAGCGGCGAAACATGATGCCCAGATTGCCGGCCATGTTCATGCTCCTCTCATCATAGCGCCACACGGGGCCGACGCCAATATACGGCAGCACGTTCCACTTCACCCCGCGCTTGAAATAAAGGGCATGTGAGACGTTGACCATCAGGTCGGCATGGGCAAATGTGAACATGTATTGACTGGCGGTAGACGAGAGCGTGTCGAATTGCTCATGCGCCGACAGACCCGTCAGTTCGATGCGCAACGTCCAGAAATTGCTGTAGTTGCGGCCAACCATTATCTCCGGGGCGACACCAATCATCGCCAAACCACCATGGTTGGGGTTGGAAAAAAGGTCGAAAGAGGAGTAGTTGACACCGATACCGCCGCCAACAAACCAGTCGTCGCTAACTTCGTGCGACTCCTGTGCGGTGCGGCGGTGATAGGGATCCATGTTGAACCGTCGGCTCAAGCCCAGGGATACGCTGTTCATTCCCATGTGCTCTTTGTTGCTGTCATAGTGCTGCGGCAACAGGAAATACTTGTATTCAAGGAAACCTGCCCATTTAGAATACCTCTGGAACGAAAACGGGATATGCAGACCCAGCGACATCTCGAAAACATTATTCGGGTTATCATCCTTTATGTCAACCGAACGGAACAAACCGCCGATACCCACAATAGGATAAACCCGTATATACCAGTCCTGTGGCCCGTTACCAAAAACCACCCACGGGTCAAATATGGCATCCAGCGATGGCATCAGGTGCATCGTCGTGCCACCTGTGGATGTCTGCTCACGGGTTGCAAGCATTCCCACATCGATGTTGGCACGCAATGCCAGTGGTTCAGAGACCCATTTGCCAATAGAAAAACCTCCACCAAAACCAATGGCCCTGCCGTTGTCGTTGGTGTACATCACACCGCTGGCCTTGCCACTGATAAAAAGGTTTGTCTGGAACGAACTGCCCACCTGGGCAAAAGCAGGCAAAAGGTAAAAACTAAAAACCAAAAGAGTGAGGCATTTCAGTATCTTGCTGATGATATTATTATGTTTCATATTTTTGGATTTTTAGTTTTTACCTTTGAAAATTATGTCTTTGCGCGGATTAATTCTTTGCGCGCTCGGCAAACTCCTTGGCAGAGACCTTCTCAACCGTCGGCTTAATCTGCTCCTTGAAGAGCTTGGCCAGGTTATCGGCATAAGCGCGGTCGACAATCTGCTGAACGTTCTTGCGGTCGGCAGCGATGGAACGGGCAGCCTGCTCAAGACGCTGCTCGGTCTGCTCCTTGGTCTCGCCCTCGACGGGATTGTCGTTGCGACGCAGAATGTCCTTCACATAGTCGACAATCTGGTTGCTGGTGGGCTCCACGGGTCCGAGCTCTTCGAGCTTCGATTCAATAAGCTCCCATTTGAGCGAAGGAACGTACTTCTCAGTCCAGTCGGCCTCAATCTGCTCCATGGTCATATCCTTCTCGCCGCGCGATGCGAACCAGCGCTTCAGGAAAGCCTCGGGCAGCGGAGCGGTAAAGGCATCGAGGAGAGCCTTGCGCACCTGATTGACAAACAGATAGTCGCTCTGCTCATCGTTGGCCTTGTCCATCTCGGCGCGGAGAGCCTTGCGGAATGCATCGGCATCCTTGATCTTCTGGCCAGGGAAAGCCTTCTGGAACAGTTCATCGTTAATCTCGTGGGGAATAATGCGGGAAATACCGCTGAGCGTCAACTCGACGTCGGCCTTGAATTTCTTGGCAGCGGCGTTGTCAATATGCAGTGCACGCTCGATATCGGCGGTCGGGAATGCCTTGGCCAGGTTGAAGACAACCTTGTCTTCGGCCTTCTTGCCCTCGAACAGGGGCATCAGCTCTGCATCCTTGAGGTTCAACAGGTTGAGCATAACAAAGGTATCAACACCACCTTCGGCCTTCTCACCTTTCTTGTCCAGCTCGACAAGCTTGCCGTACATGATGTCGCCGGCAGCAACACTCTCAGGTGTCTCAAACTTGCCATAGCGGTTAAGCAGGTTGTTCATCTCATTGTCAACCTCCTTCGGAGTGCTCTTCACCTGATTGTAAACCACATTAACCTTGTCCCACTCAATATTGAACTCAGGTGCCACGGCCATGTCGAAATAGAAAGTAAAGGCAGTGCCCTTGGCGAAGTCGACATCTCCGGTTCGCTCGTCGTTCGACATCGGCATACCGAGGATATGCAGTTTCTCGTCGTCAATATACTTGAACAACGAAGTGTTAAGCTGGTTCTGCACAGCGTCGCCAACGATGGCGGCCTTGTACATGCGCTCGATGAGACCCATCGGAGCCATACCCTTGCGGAAGCCAGGCACCGTGGCCTTCTTCTGGTAGTCCTTGAGTTGCTTCTTGACGTCCTCAATGTAGTCATTTTCCTCTATGTCAACCTTGACACAGATTTCCAAATCACTTAAATTCTCTCTTGTGATGTTCATCTGATTGTGTTAATTTATTGATATATAATACTATTTACATCTTGACTGAAAATGCAAAGATATATAAAAATATTGGAATGGAGAAAATTATTTTTCACTGCCATAGGCTATTCCGCCGGCAACTCCTCTGCCGACTTGTTTTGTCGCACAAAGCAGAACCAGAAAAGAGCAACGGAGGCTGCGGTGCAGAGTATGGTGACTATCCAGTGGATATTCCACGGCTCCTCCAGTTCTTGTATGGATGTACCGTTGCAGAATGCCACATAATAGGTGACTGCGTACACAGCGTTGTTGACAAAATGCAGCATCACGTTTGGCACAATCGAGCGCGAATAGTAGAAGACATATCCAAGCACCAATCCCATAACGAAGCGGGAAAGGAACCCACTCATGTCCAGATGGACAAAGCTAAAAATAAGGGCTGTAATCACGATAGCGACATGGTTGTTCTTCAACCACTTGCCCATCAGTTGCTGCACACCGACACGGAAGAACAGTTCCTCGCAGACAGCCGGTATTACAGCCAGGATTACTATCAACAATAGCAATCCAACAACACCTTTTTCTGTGGCCGATTGAATCTGTCCGTAGATGAGGTCATAGTATTGCTCGGAAGAGCCTGCGAAAAACCCGCCGAAATCCATCTTGTCGTTACACACCATGAGCCAGTTGTCAAACGGAACAAGCAAAGCATATACCGCAATCGCCGCAACAGCCAGCAGCCACTTGCGGCCATCGAAATAGAGCTTCATGAAATCGCGCATCTCGTGGCGATAGAAGATAAGTGCCAAAAGATAGACCGGCAAGGCCATCATGATGATGGATGAGATACTCTCCAGCCCCATACTACTGGTCATGGCCATCATCAAGTCACTCAAATCTTCCGTCTTGCCTGTGAGAACACTCACAAACAAGTAAACAAAAAGCAGGATAATTAACCCGAAGAGGCCCCCGGCCGTAAGCAGTAGGAGCATCAGAAGCTGCACGAATGGACTGGTTTTCTTTTTCATAATTATTGCGAATTAGTTTCAACTACAAGAATTTACAAAACGGGGAAATCACTCCTGCACATAGACGCGCTTGACGCGTGGTGAGACGGAGGTGAGGAGTTCGTAGGGGATGGTGCCGGCGGCTTCGGCATTGCGCTGGAGCAGATCGCCATCGCCGAAGAAGACAACGCGGTCACCCTCGGCGCAGTCGATGCCGGTGACGTCAACAAAGCACATGTCCATACAGACCTTGCCAACAATCGGAGCCTCGCAGCCATTGATAAGCACATGCCCCCTGCCTGCAAGGTGGCGGTTGAGTCCGTCGGCGTAACCTATTGAAAGTATGGCCAAACGAGTGGGGCGCTGGGCTATCCAGGCACGATTGTAGCCGACACTCTCGCCGACAGGTATCTCCTTGATTTGCGAGATGCGTGTCACCAGGCGGCTGACCTGCCGCAGCTGTGCCTGTACATCCGGCTCCGGACTGATACCGTAGAGACCGATGCCAAGTCGCACCATATCCATCTGCGCCTCTGGAAAGCGTGTGATGCCCGATGAGTTGAGGATGCTACAGATGGGTGTGGTATGGGAGCAGTTGCCGGCAGCCAACAGTTCCTTAAGCCGTGAACTCCAGTCTTTGAAACGACTGATTTGCTGGCGGCTGAAGTCATCCTCGGCCGGGTCTTCGCTACAGGCAAGATGGGTAAATATTCCGCGGACCTCAAGATTACCTTTTTCCGTCAGCATCGAGGCCAGTGCATCGAGCTCTTTCTCGCCAAAGCCGAGGCGGTGCATACCGGTGTCAAGCTCAATATGTATCGGCACACGCTTGCCCTGAATGGCTGCATGGGCGGAAAAGCTTTCCAGCACACGGAAAGAATAGATGTCCGGCTCAAGGTCATAACGGATTATGTCGTCGAAGGCAGCCTCTTCGGGGTTCATTACCATTATCGGCAGGGTAATGCCGCCACGTCGAAGCTCGACACCCTCGTCGGCGTATGCCACGGTAAGGTAGTCGGCACCAGCCCATTGCAACGCCGATGCAACCTCGATCTTTCCGGCTCCGTATGATGCGGCCTTCACCATGCACATCAACTTGGTGGTGGGCTTAAGCAACGAACGGTAGTAGCCAAGGTTATGCAGAAGGGCATCGAGGTCGACCTCCATAATGGTCTCGTGGGTGCGGTATTGCAGCAGTTTGGCGATACGCTCGAAGCCGAACACACGTGCGCCCTTGAGCAGGATGGTCTCTGACGAGAAGGCAGCGCGGTTGAACTTGGCAATAAACTCCTCGGTGGACTGGTAGAATGTGGCGTCGATGCCGTCAAATAGGTTGCGACATCTACAGAGGGCAGGACCTATGGCCACCAGACGGCTGATACTGCGCTGGCGCAACTGGTCGGCCACCTGCGAGTATAGCTCGTTGTCCGGCACGCCGGTCTGCATCATATCGCTCAATATCAGCGTATGGCGCAGGTGGCGACGGTCGTGCTGGAGAAAGTCGAGGGCTATGTTAAGCGAGCCCATGTCGAGCGAATAGCTGTCGTTGATGAGCAGGCAACCCGACGTGGCCTCAATTATCTCGAGGCGCATCTCGACAGGTGTCAGTCGGCGACAACGCTCGGCGATAAAGTCCGGACTGTAGCCAAGGTAGCGCATCAAGGCGATGCAGTGCATGGCGTTCTGCTGCGACGCGCGGTCGGTGAACGGTATCTCCACCTTCCACTCACCATCATCGGCCATTGTCAGCGTGGTGCCGTGTGCCGAAAGGTTTGTCGAGAGTAGCTGCAGGTCGCAGTCGGCGGTGCTTCCCCAAGTGAAGGTTTTGACACCCAGCTTCTCGGCAATCATGGAGTGTATCTCCTTGTGGTCGGCACAATAGACGAGCACATCGCAATGGATGAACAGCTGTAGCTTCTCGGCAATCTTCTGCCCACGTGTGAGGAAGTTCTCGTCGTGGGCCGAGCCGATATTGGTGAATATGCCTATGGTTGGCATAATGACGCGTTGCAGGCGTGCCATCTCGCCGGTCTCCGAGATGCCGGCCTCGAAGATGCCCATCTGGTGCTCGGCGTTGAGTTGCCACACGGATAGCGGCACACCAATCTGCGAATTGTAGCTCTTGGGACTGACGCACAGGCGGCGGTCGTCGCCCAACAGTTGCACAAGCCAGTCTTTCACGATGGTCTTGCCGTTACTGCCCGTGATGCCCACCATCGGCAGCGAAAACTCTGCACGGTGTGCCGCCGCGATGCGTTGCAAGGCATCGACCACATCGGCGACATACCAGATGTTGCAGTCAACTTCACCCCCGCACCAAGTAGAGGGGTTGGGGGCTAGGTCGTCTGGCATCACAAAGTTGCGGACGCCACGGCTGTAGAGGTCGGCCATATATCGCGTGCCGTCGCCTTTATTGGTACGGATGGCGAAAAAGAGAACACCGGCAGGGTCGGCCAGATTGCGACTGTCGGTGAGCAGTGTGGTTATCTCGGCCTCGGCGTTTGCCAACTGGCACTGCGAGGCATGAACGATACCGCTGATGGCGTGTGCTTTCATTGTCTTCTTTTTATCAGGTTGTAGCCAATCGTGCAGTCGAGGCATCGATGGTTGAGGCAGTAGCTGTTGTGGAGCTGGAGCAGTGCCTGCGACCGAGCGGCAGTGTCGGCGGCGATACCGACATTCTTCCAGCGACGTATAATATTGTTATTCTCGGCCTTTAGCTGCTGAAGCAGGTCTATGGCCTGGTCTTTGTACTGCTGCTGTCCATGCACCGTGCCGTAGACAAACAGCAGCGGCACCCATGCGTTGATTACCAGCATCTCGGCCTGTGCACGTCCCACAGCCTTTGGATGCGAGGGGGATGGCTGGTCGAAGCGGTAGTGCGAGCACCAGTATTCGGCGGCCGGTTGGTTGAACAGCGCGGCAATCTGGGCCGCATCGGTCATGTCGAGCAGCGTGGAGAAAAGGTTGCTGGAAGTGGCCACGAGGTTGGCAAACTGGCTGATGCGGATTGTCGGGAAACTCGATGGACGGATACGGTAGAACTTCCACAGATAGGCATCGATGGGTCTCAGCCCTGCACCGGTACGTATGGCCTCGTAGTCGGCCTGCAACTGCCGTGGGTAATCGTCCTCAAAGTAGCCCTCAAGCAGTCCCGCCTGCCCCATGAGCAGTGCCTCGAGCCGCTGCGGGTCGTCTTTCCATCGTGCCAACAGACGCTGGTCTGTGCCCTTGGCCAACAACTCGAAGGCCAGCGCATTGACACGTCCGCCGAAATAGCGCGCCAGCAGCCAGTAGCAGGTCTGCTCCCAGCCGCCATGGCTCTCGCCGAGCAGTCGGCGCACAACCTCGGCCTTGCTTTCTATGCGCTCAACCGTCAAGCGGTCAAGCCATCCATCAAGAATGAAGCCCGGCATCTCCCCCAGCCTGTCGGCACAGGGAATATCGTCGTCGGCCTGCATCAGGCTGTCGTAGCGTTCAATAAGTTTAGGGTCAATATAGGGTTTGAGCTCCAGCGTCACCGGCCGCTTGCCGTTCTGCAGGAGAATATCGGTGTCGTGCTCATAAACAACGTGCAGCACGATATTGTTGTATGCCTTGTCCTGCGAGTGGTGGTGTGCGTTCCAATCCGATGTGCGGACGTGTACCTCAATGTTGCCAACCCATTCCACCCCGTCGATAGCCACACGCGCGTTGAAGAAATCGGGGCCGGCGTCTTTGTTCAGCTCACCTTGGCGCACTATGCGCAGGGTGCGTCCGTCGGTCGACATGAACTCACCCCCTTGCAACAACTTGTGCCGCCATACATACTGTAGGAAAGCCTCGTTCAACTGAACATCTCCTTCATCTTGTCGAAGAACCCGCGCTCCTGCTTGGTCGGGTTGGGGTTAAAGTTGGGGTGCGAGCCAAGCTCTTCGAGCATCTTCTTCTCCTCCTTGGTCAAATCCTTTGGTACCCACACGTTGAGGCTCACCAGCAGGTCGCCGCGGCCGTAACCGTTCAGCACCGGCAGGCCCTTGCCACGCAGACGCACCACGCGGCCCGACGGCGTACCGGGGTCTATCTTTATCTTCACCTTGCCGTTCAATGTGGGTATCTCGATATTGGCACCCAGCGCGGCCTCGGAGAAAGTAATGAAAGCATTGTAATACAGGTTGGCATCCTGTCGCTCGAAGAGCTCGTGTTCCTGCTCCTCGACCAGCACGATGAGGTCGCCGGCAATACCGCCGCGAGGTGCCGCGTTGCCCTGGCCGTGCATGGCCAGCTGCATACCGTCCTGTACACCGGCGGGAATGTTGATGGTGATAATCTCGTCGCTCTTCACTATGCCGTCGCCATGACAGTCGTGGCACTTGTCCTTCACCACACGGCCCTCGCCGCCACAGTGCGGACAGGCGCTCTGCGTCTGCATCATGCCCAGCATGGTGCGCTTGGTCTCGACGACCACACCGCTGCCGTGGCAGTGCGGACAGGTCTCGGTCTTGCCGTCCTTCGAGCCGGTACCGTTGCACGACTTGCACGGGACGTACTTGCTGACCTTTATCTTCTTCTCACAGCCACGGTCGATTTCCTCCAGCGTCAGCTTGACCTTGATGCGCAAGTTGGTGCCGCGCAGCACACGCCGCTGTGCGCCACCGCTGGCACCGCTGAAGCCGCTGAAACCACTGAAGCCTCCACCAAAACCGCCGCCGAACAAATCGCCAAAGATGCTGCCCAGGTTCGAGAAGATGTCGTTCATGTCCATGCCGCCCGCACCGTAGGCTCCGTCCACACCGGCGTGTCCGAACTGGTCGTAGCGTGCCTTCTTGTCGGGGTTGCTCAACACATCGTAGGCCTCGGCGGCCTCCTTGAACTTTTCTTCGGCCTCCTTGTCGCCAGGGTTGCGGTCGGGGTGGTACTGCAAGGCCAGCTTGCGGTATGCCTTCTTCAACTCGTCGGGGGTGGCGTTCTTGCCAACCCCAAGTACCTCATAGTAATCTCTTTTCGTTGCCATAATCTTTTGGTTTAAGGTTTACGGTTTAAGGTTTACGGTTTAAGGGTCAACGCTGTCGGTGGACTGAACTGCCCCCTTAAACATTAAACATTAAACCTTAAACTATTTTAAAAAGCCACCACCACTTTGGCGTAGCGCAGTACCTTGTCATTAAGATAATAACCTTTCTCGACCACATCCACAACCTTGCCCTTCTGATCCTCTTCGGCAGCGGGTATGCGGGTTATTGCCTCATGCAATGCCTCGTCGAAGGTCTCACCCTTCGACTCCATAGCCTTCAAACCCTTCTGCTCCAGTATCTTGATAAACTTATTGTAAATCAGGCGCACACCCTCGTCATCCATTGCTGACAGCGCACGCTCGAAATCATCGATTACGGGCAGAATGGCCTTCATCATCTCACGACTGCCGTTCAACAGCAGGTCGGCCTTCTCGAGGTTGGTGCGTTTGCGGTAGTTCTCGTACTCGGAATAGAGGCGCAGATACTTGTCATTCAGTTCTGCCAATTTCTCGCCCATTTCCTGCAGCTTGTCAGTCTCGGTGGGTTCCACCTGGGGCTCCTCTGGTTGCTGTTCCGGGGTCTCCTGTTCAGCCTGCTGCTCCTCAACAGGCTTATTCTCAATTGTATCTTTGTCTTTCTTGCTCATGGTTCTTATACTTTATTATTAACTGACATAATATATAGCAAAAAGTCTGCCAACGTCATACAGACTGCCATTTTGTCACATCATGTAAACATTTTTTAAGAAAATTTGGCCATGTGAAATAATGTTATTATTTTTGCAATCGTAAATCTATACGTTATGGAAACACAAGTTGCATACCCAACGGCCTTAAAACCAACGTCCACACGCACCCGCAAGACGGCCAAGTCGACAAGGATGATTCCCGAAGGCTATATATCACTGGACGAGTTCGGCAGTATTTTCCACCGAAAACTTGACGAGGCTTATGCTAAGTTACACGGTGATAGTGAGCAATGAGGCCGTCGTTGACCTTGAGGAGATAGCCAACTATATCGCTTGCGAATTCAAGTCTAAGAGCGGACACAATTTCGTCAACCGTATTCTAGGCCAGATACAGTCACTCTCTTATTCCGCCGGGACCTACCGTGAAAGCCCCTATGTCTTGGCCAAACTAATCCACCCACACGCCAAAACGATGAACATCATTAACCACCGCTGGATGGTTGTGTTCCACATTGAAAACGAATATGTGATAGTAGACCACATTATCCGTTCAAGCCGTATGGCATTTTAATTTTCTACAGGTGGGTTCTATTTATGGTGACTTCTATTAATTGCCCGTAGGGCATTTCTTTCAATAGCAAACATCTAATTATCAACAATTATACCCCGTAGGGGTTTTCTTTAAAACGAATTTAACGAATTTATAGAACATCCCTAAATATATTGCTAATGAATATTACTGTCCGAATATGTCGGACATTTTCATTAGTCTAACGGTATGAGTTTTTCCTGAGGCGGTGGTCAATGTCAACAGGTAGGTGGCTTGGGGGCGGGAGGTGAGGTCGAGGGTGTACTGGCCGGGGGCGTCGGGGGTGAGGCGGACTTGCTCGCGGTGGCCGGAGAGGTCGGTGAGGATGGCGGTGACGGTGCCGTTATGTTCTTTCAGCTGTCCGCCCTGTACCTTTATCCTCACGCTCTGCCGGAAGGGGTTGGGGTAAGCCACCAGTGCCGTGCCGTCCTCCACCAGCGTGATGCTCACATCGCCGCCACCGTTGCCTGTCGAGTCGTAGACATACGGTGTCATGAACGCCGCATCGACATACTTCGCCACGCAGGCGTTGTAGCCCTGCGCCGGCACCTGTATGTCGCCGAAGGTGGCATTGTCGCCAGCCAGCAGGTTTGTGAGGTACAGCACACTGTCCTGCAACGATATCGGGCCGGGAAAGGAGTTCGGGGACGATGTGTTGTAGGACATGCCTCCAATCACTCTCCCTCTGTAATCGAAGAAAACAACTCCCAGACACCATCTATAAATATTGCTAAATATTATATTGTTTTCTGGCAGCCTTAATCCTCCGACAAATGAGCTCTGCACCATAACACGGTTATTCCCAGAATATAGATTCCCACGCACATTCTCTTTTCCCTGTGATACCAGTACGGATGGGACGGCACCGACAGAATATAGTTCAGGCTTTGACGGAGCCATTTTGAAAGAAAGAACGGCCATTCCATTTTTTATGTTCAGGGGGACGCCGTCGACCATGTGGATCGAATAGAAATGGTTTGTGTCACCAAATATGCCACGGTTGCTATACAGACTTAAGAACATCAGGTTGCTGTCATAGTCAAAGGTCAAATCATAGAAGAAAGATATGGACAAAGCCTGCGACTGGTTTATCACGCTGTCATCAAGGGCAACAACCCACTGCGGGTTCAGGTTTGAATCAAATTTCGTAAGGAATGACTTCGCGGCCACCCTGTCTGTCAGGTAAAAAGAGATGTCACTCACAGTGTCAATGTACAGTGTGTTTTCATGCTCATCATATATAAAAGAATCGCCTTGATAATAACCAATAACATTCAAATGGCATATATGGTACACATTCCCGTAATCGTCAACTTTGGTGACCGTATAGAATGGATAATACGCCATGCTGTCGCTCTGCCCCTGGATGACATAGCGGCAGGCCAGCATAGTGTCGAAATGCGGCGCGAACTTTACAATCTGCGGATACCATTCCATAGGCCTCCCGCCGGTGATAGGGTAATACCCCGCCACTCTGTCGTCTACCCAGAACTTGATGCCTCTTATTGTCCCTTCCCATGCTTCATAGGTGTGCGTACCAGAAGAAGGCATCGAATAACTGACTCGGTCCATTGCACGGCGGCTGATATATATATTGCCCTCTCCGTCGATGTCGAACGAAGCATTATCAAAGTACTGGCTGCAATACCACAGTGTGGAATCAGAAGGCGAGGTTTTTTGGCTGAAAATATCCTCGCCGTTATAATCGGTGTAAGTGAGATGAAGGAAATGCTGTTCCTTCACGTTGCCGTTGAAGTCGAACAAAATGAATGCGTTGTATATGGGCAGATTCATAAGATACTTTACCTGAACTGGATAGTCCGGCCAGTCACTGACAAGAGTGTCAAGATAGTAGGTGTAGTTGCCATTTGTGGGTGCAGACATGTGCACCAAGCAGGCAAAAGCCGAGTCGCCCACCTTCTTGATGTCCTGCGGGAAATTATTCTGGCCGTTGTTGGAGTGAATCACCTTCTTCCACACCATCTCACCAGTTGGAGAAATCTTGGCAATGATAGTGTTGGTGGTGTTGTTGTGTGGACCGTAGGGTGCTATCGGCAGCAGGCGTTCGCCGTCCCATGTGGCATCGTTGCGGAACCATCCAAGAATGTACAGGTTGCCGGCACTGTCGGTGACCGTGCCTTCTATGAAGTTTTCCTCCTGCGTCGAGCTGTAGCCCTTGGCCCACTCAAACCGCTGCGCCTGCACAGCGCAAAAGCCGGCCACAGCCAGCAACAAGGTAATAAATGTCTTTTTCATCGTTGTTTGTTTTTTATTTTTTAATGTTGAACGTTTTGTTGTTTATTTTTGATGTTTAATATTTGAAGGAAAATTTCCCCTTTCCTATATTAGTTGCAAAAAAGGTCAAAAAGTTCCACCGACCCCATAACTTTAACATTATTTAACTTTTATCCATCATTTCTGCTCCCCTTTACAAAGGGTCATATTTCCCCATTGTTTGCATATAAGACGAGGAAGTGTCATTTTTTGTTCATTTTTTAACATTTCATTTTCATTTTTTTTCGTGCGGGCAAAATTCACCCCTCTGTAATATAATAACTACCAAATCGCCAAAAGGTTCCAAAACAGGGTCAAACTTTAATATTATTTAACATTTGAGGGCGTTTTTGCGTGTCTCCGCCACGTTTTCAATGGTACGCAGGCGCCCCGCCTGCACAACACCCTCTATAACCCATAACCCTTAAAAACCCTCTATAACCCATAACCTATACCCCATCTATCGTTCCCCCTTTGAGGGTCATTCTCCGCACTCGTCCCCCCTTGAGGGGGGGCAGGGGGGTGTTTGGGCGTATACAGTGTTGTCTGCCAAAACGTCGTCGTCCAAACACCCCCCGGCCTTCGGCCACCCCCCTCAAGGGGGG
>JAEEGL013659565.1_pt1 | contig 15303 bp, 14 predicted proteins | sample 9134231 | NCBI WGS metagenome assembly JAEEGL01 (sample SAMN16246548, study PRJNA631951) | gut metagenome | biome: gut microbiome; feature: rumen; material: fiber-attached | host: Bos | place: Iran: Karaj | collected 2018-10 | reverse complement strand
TGGACGGTTTGTTGCAGCAATAATGATTATTCCTTCATTTGCTCCAAATCCATCCATTTCAGTTAATAATTGGTTTAAAGTTTGTTCTCTTTCATCATGTCCTCCACCAATTCCTGAACCTCTTTGACGACCAACAGCATCTATTTCATCTATAAATATTAAACATGGAGCATTTTGTTTTGCTTGCTTAAACATATCACGAACACGTGAAGCACCTACACCTACAAATAGTTCAACAAAATCAGATCCACTTATAAAATAGAATGGAACATTTGCTTCACCTGCAACAGCTTTAGCAAGTAATGTTTTACCTGTTCCAGGAGGACCTACAAGAAGTACACCCTTAGGAATACGTGCACCCATCTTTTGAAATTTCTTTGGTTCTTTTAAGAAATCAATAAGCTCCTGAACTTCTTCTTTTTCTTCAGTAAGACCAGCAACTCTATCAAATTTAACTTTATCTTTATCAGTAGTAAGGCGAGCTCTACTTCTTCCAAAATCCATAGATTTATTAGCTCCACCCATTTGTCTTGTTAAGAAATAATAAGCGGCTAAAATTATTCCAGCCATAACTAGTATTGGTAAAATATTAGCTATAAAAAATAATAACAAGCTTGATTGAGGATCTGTGCCTACTTTAATATCTAATTCGTTTGATGTATTAGTTTCTTTTATTTGTTTTAAAGTTTCTTCACTTAAAGTACCATAAGCTGCAAACGATTCGTGTTCATTATATCCTTTTAATTTTCCTGTTAAGTGATATACTCCTTTAGAACTATCTTGTTTTATTACTAATTCTGTAACTGTTCCTTTTTCAAGTTCTGCTAAGAATTCTGAATAACTTAAATCATTAACCTTATTATTTAATGCATTCATAAACCAGAAAATACCAGTTATAACTAATGCTAAAAATACATAAGATAATATTCCTCTTTTTGCTTTTTTTGCCATAATATCCTCCTTTAATTGTACTTAAATATTATATCATACTTTCCTGTTTTTAATCTATCAAAATGAGATTTTTTTATTCCTGGAATCCATATAATTTCCCCATCATTATCAGTAACTATTGGAATTTCATCCCTTAATGACTCTGCTACTTTACTGTCAATCAAAATATCATTAACTTTTTTTGTACCATTCATATTTAGTACTTTCATTGAATCTCCATCTTTTCGATTTCTGACATGTAACGGAAATTTAATTTCTTTGCTATTTAAATGAGTCACAAAGTTATTTGTTAATTTTGTTTCATTATCAATAACAATTTTACCACTAGGTATTTCTACACTATCGGTAAACTCTATATCATAAATTTTCTTTTCTTTTTTGCTTTCAATTCTAAATATATTATATTCAAGTATTCCCTTTTTATTTAGTGGTAAATCAATACTACAATTTTTTCCATTTTTTAATACATCAATAATTGCGTATATATGGCTATTACCAATTTCAGTAATATTATTACCATATATGTTTTTAAGATAACCTTCTACAACATAAATTTTAATAATGTCATCTAGCTCATTAAATTCTGTTACTTCTATTTTATCTTTAATGTATTTATCTGATACCTTCTTAAGATAAGAATCAGCAAGAAGTAATTTTCTATTATAATCGATAAATTTTAAATGTACATTTTCATTCTCTTCTTTAAGTAGTGGTAATATCTTATTTCTATATCTATTTCGTGTATAATCATTACACTCATTTGACATATCAACAGCATAATTTATACTATTTTTATCCAAATAATCTTTTATTTCGCTCTTTGTTAAATAAATTAGTGGTCTTGCAATTATATAACCATTGCGCTTTGAAATTGGCTCGAATCCTGCATATCCTTTTAAACTAGAACCGCGTGTTAAACGCATCAAAACTGTTTCAATTAGATCATCACCATGGTGTGCTGTAAAGAGAATGTCACTATTATACTTTTTTAATACTTTATCAAAAAATTTATATCGCAACTCTCTTGCTTCTACTTCTGTAAAAGTATTGTTTGTATACTCTTCAATTTTCATAAATTCAAATATCATGTTATTCTTTTTGCAATACTCTTCAACCATTAAAGCTTCATTATCACTTTCAGCTCTATGATTATGATGTACATGGCAAACAACTATTTTAAAATTATATTTTTTTAATACTTCAAGTAAAAACATAGAATCAGGTCCACCGCTTATAGCAGTTACTACATATTCTGATTTTATATTTAAACTATCTATAAAACTATAAACACTATCCATGTCTTCACCTCACTCGTATATATTTTATTATAAAATCTATTATATATCAAGAAAAACTTTAAAAAAAAAGAAAACAAATAATTTGTTTTCTACCAATCAATTTTTTTGCCTCGTTTACTCAAAAAATTATTTATTTTACTGAATGGTTTACTGCCTAAAAATCCCCTACTTGCAGAAAGTGGTGATGGATGGGCAGATTCAATAATATAATGATTTTTATTTGTAATAAATTCCTTTTTACTTCTTGCAAAACTTCCCCAAAGTACAAATACTATTGGTTCTTCTCTTTCGTTTAACTTTTTTATTATCGTATCTGTAAAAATTTCCCAACCTTTATCTTTGTGAGATAATGGCTTATCTTTTTCTACTGTCATTATAGAATTTAATAGTAATACACCTTGTTTAGCCCAATCAGTCAAATCGCTATTCGTTCTTTTTATTTTTAAATCACTATATAATTCTTTAAATATATTTAAAAGTGATGGTGGCATTTTTACATTGTTGTGTACTGAAAATGATAAACCATGAGCCTCGCCTAAACCATGATATGGATCTTGACCTAGTATTACTACTAATACATCATCATAATCAGTAAACCTCAATGCATCAAATATATTCTCATATGGTGGAAATATTGTTTTTTCTTTATACTCTCTTTTTACAAATATACCTAATTTTTTAAAATATTCCTTATTAAATTCATCTTTTAATACTATATCCCATTTTTTATTAATCATTTTTTCTCCTAAATACTGGTATAAATGTTAACATTAAACCAACAACAATCATTATTATAGACACTAACTGAGCGACTTTAAAACTGCCAAGCATTAAGCTATCTTGTCTTAGTGATTCTATAAAAAATCTTACTATTCCATATAATATAAAATATATTCCTGTCGCTTGTCCTAATCTAACATGTTTTACTTTGCTTATAATTATTAATACTATAAATATTATAAAACATGCGATTGATTCATAAAGAAAAGTTGGATGGTGATATGTACCATTTATATACATACCATCCATTATAAATTTTGGAATATGTAATCTTTGTAACTCAAAGAATGTTGTTTTAGGACCAAATGCTTCACTATTAAAGAAATTACCCCATCTACCTATAGCTTGTCCGAGTGCAAGTGATGGTGCAATAACATCTGTAATATCTAAAAATCTAATTCTATGAGATTTAGCATAAAAGAACAAGAAAAGTAATCCAGCTATTATTCCTCCATGAATTGCAAGTCCACCTTCCCAAACTTTTAATACTTCAACTAAGTTTTCTTTGTAATAATCAAAATTAAACAAACAATAATATAAACGAGCACCTAATATACAGAATATTACCAAATAAAAACTCATGTCGTTTATATGTATTGTAGATATTCCTTTTTCTCTACCTCGTTTTAAAACCAATAAATATCCTAAGGTAAAGGCTATAAGTATTAATATTGAATACCATCTAATTTCTATATTTTCTATGCTGATTGCTATTGGATTCATTTTTTAATTCCTTTCAACATACCATCTATTATTACATTATCCATTATTGCATTCATTATTGTTATTACTATAGAAACTATAAAAACAAATATTGTTCCATGTATTTCAAAATGCTCAAGTAATATAAAATCTGTAATTTTTAATATTAGTATATTTATAAGTGGATAAAATAAACCTAAAGTAAGCGCAGTAAGTGGTAAAGTCATCCATACTAACATTGGTTTTATTGTTCTATTTAGTATAAATATTATTATTACTGCAAGTAATCCCCATAAACCAAATAATCTATTATCTATATATACTGTTTCCCTAAATATTAAAGACACTATTATTAAAACTAAAGTGTATCCTATCATATGTATTAACCAGTCTAAATATTTATTTATTTTCATACTATCACCATACTAATTATATACCTATTCTGCTTTTAATTCAAACAAAATATCTCTAAGCTCCATGGCTCTTTCAAAATCAAGATTCCTTGCAGCTTCTTTCATTTCGGTTTCTAATCTTACTATTAATTTTTCTTTATCTTTCTTAGACATTTTCTCCGGCTGTTTCTCATCCTTAATTTCATTTGTAACAATTTCTGTAATTTTCTTTGTTATAGTTTTTGGTATTATACCGTGTTCCTTATTAAATTCTTCTTGAATTTTACGACGTCTATTAGTTTCATTAATAGCTATTTCCATAGATTCGCTAATTTCATCAGCATACATTATTACTTTACCATTTGCATTACGAGCAGCTCTACCAATAGTTTGTATTAAGCTTCTACTACTTCTTAAGAATCCTTGTTTATCTGCATCCATGATTGCTACAAGCGATACTTCAGGTATATCAAGACCCTCTCTAAGTAAATTTATACCTACTATAACATCATATTTGCCGGTTCTAAGTTCATTTATAATTCTTAATCTCTCAAGTGTTTTAATTTCAGAATGTAAATAAGCAACTTTTATATCTAAATTTTTTAAATATTGTGTTAGTTCTTCAGACATTCTAATTGTAAGCGTTGTAACAAGCACTTTTTCTTTATTTTCAACACGTTTATTAATTTCATTAACTAAATCATCTATTTGATTTTTAGTTGGATGTACTTCTACAATTGGGTCTAAAAGTCCTGTAGGTCTAATTATTTGTTCAACTACCTGACTAGATTCTTCTAACTCATAGTCTCCCGGCGTTGCAGAAACATAAATAACTTGATCTAATTTATCTTCAAATTCATCAAATTTTAATGGACGATTATCAAGCGCACTTGGTAGTCTAAAACCATAATCGACAAGAACTTCCTTACGAGCCCTATCTCCATTATACATACCTCTTACTTGAGGAAGTGTTACATGTGATTCATCTACTATAAGTAAAAAGTTTTTTCTAAAAAAATCTATAAGCGTTGTAGGAGTTGCACCTTCTTCTTTTAAAGCAAGATGCCTTGAATAATTCTCTACTCCCCTACAAAACCCAGTTTCACTTAACATTTCTAGATCATAATTAGTTCTCTCACTTAATCTTTGATATTCAAGTAATTTATTATTATCTTTAAAATACTTCAATCTTTCATCAAGTTCTTCTCTTATATTAACAATTGCTTTTTGTAATTTTTCATCACTAGTTACAAAGTGGCTTGCTGGAAATATTGTAATAGTTTTTTTAGTTTTTGTAATTGCACCTGTTACAGGATCAAATTCTTTTAAACTATCTATCTCATCTCCAAATAGTTCTATTCTAACCCCTTTGGTATGTTCATTTACAGGGATAATATCAATTATATCTCCTTTTGTTCTAAATGTTCCACGTTTAAAATCTATATCATTTCTCTCATATAGCATTTCAACTAATTTTTCTAATATAGTTTCTCTTTTAATTTCCATACCTACTTCAAGAGTAAGTATTTTCTTTTCGTATTCTTCTATTTCACCTATACCATATATGCATGATACTGATGCGACAACAATAACATCATTATTATTTAAAAGTGCGCTTGTTGCAGCATGTCTTAATTCATCTATTTCATCATTTATAGATGCATCTTTTTCAATATATGTATCTGTTGATGCGACATATGCTTCTGGTTGATAATAATCATAATATGATACAAAGTATTCTACATGATTTTTAGGAAATAATTCTTTAAATTCAGCATATAATTGTCCAGCTAATGTTTTGTTATGGGCAAGTATAAGTGTTGGTTTATTAATCTCTTTTATAACGTTTGCCATAGTAAAAGTTTTACCACTACCAGTAACACCTAATAGTACTTGCTTTTTGTCACCTTTTTTAACACCATCTACTAACTTTTTTATTGCTTCTGGTTGATCACCACTTGGTTTATAATTAGATATAAGTTCAAACATATACTCACCCTTTCTCAAATATTTTATCAAAATAGTATATAAAAAACAAGGAGTTATAAACTCCTTATTCCTTGTATTTGATTTTCATCGTATTCACTTACAATCTTATAATTTTTCTTGAATAATCTAAATTTTATACTCTTTTTAGATACTTTACCAGCAACAAATTTTAGATTATAATTACTAATTCCTAGAAGCCCATTTTCACCTATTCCAAATCCCAAGTCTTTTAATTGCAATATAAATTCTTTATCTACTGGTTTAATAGGTTTATTTGGAGATAGTAAATAATAATAGTAATTATCCCCTTCTTTTAGTGATATACATTGTAATATATCTACTTCTCTTTGTTCGTTTGTTCTACGTAATTCTCTACCTTTTACATTTTCTTGTTCTTCTTCGGTAAGCATACATTTTACTAAATAATGTATATAATCTTTTGATTCATAATAACCTGTGGATAGAACACCTATAAAATTGAATAAGTTATCTAATTTTTCTTTTGTAGATAAATTTGATGTTTTTAATAGTTGCAATTGATTAATTATTTCTTTATGACGTTCTTTTCTAGTTCTATATGATGGAATGTTTTTGCCCATTCTTTCTATTTCATCCTTATATAAATCTAATGGTTGAAAATATGCATTTTCTTGATCTACTGTATTAGCATATGTTGGCCCAAAATATGATATATTACGACCAAATTGAATACATGCTAAATCTGTCATAATAGTTGCCTGAGTTGCATCCGCTTTCCACACAACACCATCTATCTTAAATGTAACGAATGTGTGATGTTGAAAATTATTAATATACGTTTCATTAATTCCAACACAATGAAGTAAGTCTTCATATACCTTAGACCACATACTGCAAGTAACTTGATTATATTCCAAATTGCTTGAATTTACAGGTTTACTATATAATTCAACATAATCTTTTGTTGTTGAATTTTTAAATCTAGTACTGAATACTAATAATTCTCCTAATCTGATATAAATGTAATGAGCCTTTTCTATTTGCGTTAAATTTGAAGGCATACCATTTAATACTATTTCTCTGACAGTCATAGATCCTCCTATTAAACATATAATCAATTATATTATACCAAATTATACATTATATACGATAATACCAGCATAATTTTATTGTTTTTTACATTATTTTACGTTAGTGTCAATTCTAGCGAATAATTTGAAAATAAAAAAGATGTTATTACATCTTTTCAATTTTAAATATTGCTTGATATATATTTGTTAAATCAAATTCATCAACATCAATTTTATATCCATATGATTCAATTTTCTCTGCGCATTCTCTAATTGCTGAAATTACTTCTTTGAATGCTACAGGTTCTGCTTGAACTGGTTGAGCAGTAGGCATAACTGGATCATATTGTTTATTATAATCAGTAACGATAATTGGTTCAGGTTTAACCTCTTGAGCTGTTGCCATTTGATCTTGAATTGGTGCTGTTACTGGTACACCAGTTGATTCAAAATTATCATTTGTTGTATTTTCTTCAGGTACAGCAACAACATTTTCTGGCTCTTGTACTGGAGTTGCTGGTTGTTCATTTGCGAATATATCAAATTGTGGTGCAACTGGTGCTGGTTCTGCTGATGGTGTTGCATCAGCTACTGGAGCAACATTTGCATTTGCAAATATATCAAATTGTGGTATTTCAAATGTATTTTCTACTTTTGGTTCTTCTACTGGAGCTGCTGGTTGAACTGGTTGTTCTACTACTGGTTCAGCTTGTGGTTGTGGTGCATTTGCAAATATATCAAATTGTGGAATTTCAAATGTATTTTCTACTGGTTGTTCTGCAGCTGGTTGTACTGGCTCTACCACATTTACCTTTGGTTCTTCTACTGGTTGTGCGTTTGCAAATATATCAAATTGTGGTATTGATTGTACTGGTGCGCTTGAACCTTCTGTACTATCACCTGTTTCTGTATTTTCATATATATTGAATTGTGGTGTAACTGGTTGTACTGGTTCTACCACATTTACCTTTGGTTCTTCTACTGGAGCTCCTGGTTGTGCATTTGCAAATATATCAAATTGTGGTACTGGTTCTACTGATGGTGTTGCATCAGCTACTGGAGCACCAAACACATTTACTTGTGGTTCAACTGCAGTTGCTTGTGGTTCTGGATTTATAAAACTTGTAAATTGTGGCATATTATTAATTTCATTATTCATTTCTATTTCCCCTTTTCCTTTTTCTATTACTAAGTTATTTTCTTCACTTTCTATATCGTTAGTTTCTCCCGATAATACTTTTTCTATTTCATCATCAGTTTTTCTTACCGTTAATCTTTCATTTATAATTCTATTTAACATTTTATCTTGCTGTTTTTTATTTTTTAATCTTAATAATGATCTAGCATGTCGTTCTGATATTTTATTTTCTAATAAAGCATCTTGCACTTCATCAGATAGATTCAAAAGTCTAATTTTATTTGCAATAGCAGGTTGACTTTTGCCAATCTTTTCTGCAAGCTGTTCTTGTGTTAAATATCCAAGATCCAATATATTCTTATATGATAATGCTTCTTCTATAGGTGTTAATTCTTTTCTTTGAACATTTTCTATTAATGCGATTTCTGCACTTTCCTTGTCTGTCATATTTTTCACTATTACAGGTACCGTTTCCTTTCCTGCAAGTACGCTTGCTCGATATCTTCTTTCACCAGCAATTATTTCGTATTTATCACCTATTGTTCTAACTATTATAGGTTGTAATACTCCATATTGCTTGACTGAATCAGTAAGACTTAGATCATCATCTTCATTTAGAATAAGTCGAGGTTGATTTCTATTTGGCAAAACATCGTTAATGTCTACTTCAATTACTTTAGTTGAATTGTCCATAATCTACCTCCTTTTTATTCTCATAAATATTTTACTATATTTTGGGAAATAATTCAATAGTTTTGGGAAATATTTATAAAATAAAAGATAAGCAATATTTGCTTATCTATAAAGGTCTTTTTTTAATGTCACCATATTTTCTGGGAAATAATTTATTAGTACTATTTTTTTTAATAAATTTGATTAATGTTCTAGTACTGTTTTCAACAGGTAAATTAAATATAATTTTATTTTCCTCTTGAATATCTAACTTTTTTATACAGTTCGCATAATCAGGTTCGTTTTCAACGTTTCCCTTCATTGCTATAAAATATTTCCCAACTTTAACTAACCTAACTCCAAGTTCAAGAAGTATATTAATTGGTGCTACTGCGCGTGCAGTAACTACATCATATTCTTCATTATGTAATAAAGAATAATCCTCTATTCTTGAATGTATTGCTTCTATATTTCCCAAATTAAGTTTAGCTATTACTTCATTTAAAAAATTAATTCTTTTATTTAATGAATCTACCAAAGTAATTTTAATATTGGGAAATACTATTTTAAGTACTATACCAGGAAATCCTGCTCCACTACCTAAATCACATAAAGTATTAACTTCTTTTAAATCTATAATCTTATTAATAGTTAATGAATCATAAAAATGTTTTAAATACACTTCTTCTTTTTCTGTAATTCCTGTAAGATTCATAACCTTATTATATTCAATTAACATTTCATAATAAGTTTCTAGTTTATTCAATTGTTCTTCTGTAATATCTATATTTATTTTTTTTAATTCCTCAACAAAATTATTTTGTGTCATATAAGTATTCCTTCTTAATATATACCATTATAAGTGATACATCTGTTGGATTAACACCACTTATTCTAAGTGCTTGACCTATAGAAGTTGGTTTAATCTTTTTAAGTTTTTGTTTTGCTTCACTAGCAAGATTATGTATTTTATCATAATCTATATCATCAGGTATTTTCTTATTATCTAAATCTATCATTTTAGATGCTTCTTCTAATTCCTTTTTAATATATCCTTCATACTTAATGTTTATCTCAGCTTGTTCTAATACATCATTAGAATAATCATTATCAAGGAATTTAGTTAATTTATTTATAGATATTTCAGGTCTTTTTATTAAATTATATAGTGTAATTGAATCTTTTAAATCTCTAATACCTAGTTCTTCCAAAAACTCTTGTGTTTCTCTTTTAGGAGTTAACTTTTTATTTTTTAATTCCTCCACTAATTTATCTATATTGTTTAATTTATCTAAGAATTTATTATATCGTTCTTCATTTATAAGACCTACTTCGTATCCATGTTTTCTAAGTCTTATATCGGCATTGTCATTTCTTAAAAGTAATCTATACTCTGCGCGTGATGTAAGTAATCTATATGGATCTATTACTCCTTTTGTTACTAAGTCATCAATAAGTACACCTATATATGCTTCATTTCTTTTAAGAATTAATGGTTCGCTTTTTTCTAGTTTTAATGCAGCGTTTATACCAGCTATTAACCCTTGACAAGCAGCTTCTTCATATCCGCTTGTACCATTTATCTGCCCTGCAGTGAATAAATTTTCTAGTATTTTGTTCTCTAATGATTGTTTCATTTGTGTTGGATCAATTGCGTCATATTCAATTGCATATGCATATTTCAATATTTTAGCATTTTCTAATCCTTTTATTGAGTGAACCATTTTTTCTTGTATATCATGTGGCATTGATGTTGAAAAACCTTGAATATAAATTGTATCTTTATAATCGCCATTTTCATCTACTATGCTTTCTGGTTCAAGAAATAATTGATGTCTTTCCTTATCAGCAAATCTAACTATTTTATCTTCTATTGATGGACAATATCTTGGACCCACTCCTGTTATATCATTAAGTCCACCATACATACTGGATTTATTTAAATTATCTCTTATTATTTTATGTGTTTCTTCATTTGTATAAACAAGATGACATGGTACTTGTTCTTCAACTTTATAAGTTGGTTTTCTATCGAACGAGAATGATAATAGTTTTTGATCTCCTAATTCTTCTTTAGTTTGCGAGTAATCAATTGTATTTTTATCTATTCTCTGTGGAGTACCAGTTTTAAGTCTTATTATTTTTAAACCATATTCTTTTAGTTTATCACTTAAATGATTAGATGGTTTTTCTCCGTGTGGTCCTTCTCTTCTTCTAGTATCTCCTACCATGATATCTGCTTTTAAATATGTTCCTGTTGTAAGAATTACTATATCTGATGATATTTTTTCACCATCTTCAAGTATTACACCTTTTACTACGTTATCTTCTACTATTAAATCTTCAACTATTGATTCTCTAATACTTAAATTTTCTGTAGATTCTAATGTTTTTAGCATTTCTTTTGGATATGTTACTTTATCTGCTTGAGCACGTAAAGCTTGTACTGCTGGACCTTTTGCACTATTAAGCATTTTAATTTGAATTAAGCTTTTATCAGCATTAACTCCCATTTCTCCACCTAATGCATCTATTTCCCTAACTACGATACCTTTTGCACTTCCACCAATTGAGGGATTACAAGGCATATCCGCAATATTCTTAATATTTCCCGTTACAAGTAATGTTTTGTGATTTTTTCTTGCGGATGCAAGAGCTGCTTCACAACCTGCATGTCCACCACCTACAACGATTATTTCATAATTCATAGTATCACTACTTTCCTAAACAAAATTGACTAAATAATTGATCTATTAATTCATCACTATACGTTTCACCAGTAATTTCACCTAGTATACTCCATACTTGTTTTAAATCTATTTCAACCATATCAACAGGTGCGTTATTTTTTATTCCTTCTTTTACTGAATTAAGACTATCTAAAGCTTTATTAAGTAGAGATATTGATCTAGCACTACTTAAATATGTATAATCACTGCTTTCTAATTTTTCAAGATTAAACATCTCTACTATTTTATTTCTTAATTCATCTATACCTGTATCACTAACTATAGACATTTCTATATAATCATTAAGTAAACTTAAATCTAATTTATTTTCAAGATCTATTTTATTAACAATTATTATATAATTCTTATTTTTAATTTTTTCTAATATTTCTTTTTCTTCTTCTGTAAGTTCTTCATTATTATTAAGTACATATAATATTAAATCAGCATCATCTATTAAATCTAGACTCTTTTTAACACCAATACTTTCTACTACATCATCAGTTTTTCTAATACCTGCAGTATCTATCATATTTAAAACTATACCATTTATTTGAATAGTACCTTCAACTATATCACGAGTTGTGCCTGCAATATCTGTTACGATCGCTTTATTCTCATTAAGTAATCTATTTAAAATACTACTCTTACCTACATTAGGGCTTCCTATTATTATAGTTTTAATGCCTTCTTTTATTATTTTACTATCTTTGGATTTAGAAAGTATATTTTTTATTTCTTTCTCTATATCATCTGTTCTAGATAGAATCATTTTATTTGTTACTTGTTCTATATCTTCATATTCTGGATAGTCGATATTAACTTCTATGTTTGCTAAAACCTCTATTATTTTTTGTCTTAAATCTTTAATTAGTTTTGATACTTCACCATTTACTTGATTAATAGCAAGTTTTCTTGATTTTTCTGTTTTGGAATTAATTAAATCCATTACACCTTCTGCTTCTATTAAATCTATTCTTCCATTTAAAAAAGCACGTTTTGTAAATTCCCCTGGCTCTGCTAGACGACAACCATTTGTAAGTAATAACTCTAATACTTTATTTGTAATAGCTATCCCACCATGAGTATTAATCTCAATTACATCTTCTCTTGTAAATGTTTTAGGAGCCTTCATTACTGTTACAAGTACTTCATCTACTTTTTCATTTTTATCCATTATAAAACCATAATTGATTGTATGGCTCTCTACTTTAGATAAATCTCTTCCTTGAAATATTTTATTTACTATTTCTATAGCTTTATCTCCACTTACTCTAACAATAGATATAGCCCCTACTCCCATAGTAGTAGAAATAGCTGCGATTGTATCAAACATAATATCACTTCCAACGAGTGTATTATATCAAAATATATAAAAAAAATATACCTTTTTGGTATATTATTTTTCAACATATCTTATAACAACATATCTTTCTGGTTCTTCGCCAAAACTTTCTGTTTCTATATTGTAATATTCACTAGCAATAGAGTGAACAATACGTCTTTTATAAGAATTCATTGGATCAAGTTTAACTTCATCTTTAGATTTAATTACTTCATTAATAACATTTTTGATATCTCTCTCAAAAAATCTCTCTTTTTTAACTTTGTAATTTGATGCATCTAAATTAACTTTTATATTAAACTTAGTTTGATTACTTAATGTTTGTCTAAGTAAAAGTTGTAACGCAGATAAGTTTTTACCATCTTTTCCTATTAGTATTGGATTGTTGTTTGAAAACATTTTTACACTAAATACATCTTCATCTTCATTAATTTCAGATTTTATTTCTAATCCTAAATTTTTAGCAAGATTATCAACATATTCTTTTATGAAAGCTTTAATATCATCTTTTTTAACAACTTCCATTATATACTTATTTTCCTCTTCATATTCTTTTGTTAATATTTCGTTATTATAAACATCTAGTTCTTCAAGACATTTTAATCTACAGTTTTCTTCTGTATCACTTTCATATTTATATACTTGTATCATAATTATTTACTCCTTTTAATGATTAAAGTTTGTACAATTGAGAATGCACTACTTATTATCCAATATAATATTATTGATGTTGACATACTAAATGATGTTATAAAAATCATTATAATCATTATATTAAACATCATATTCATTTGTTTTGCTTGATCACCCATTTGAGCTCTACTCATTTTAAATGAGAAATATGTTACAATTCCTACAATTACTGGTAATAATAAATAATACCAAGCACCTGTATTAGCTCCCATTAATGGAGTCATTCCTAAATGAAGTCCTAAAAATTTACCTTCAAATAAAACTGGTAATCTATTAAGAGCTTCATAGAATGCAAAGAAAAGTGGTATTTGTAAGAAACTTACTAAACATCCAGCAAATGGATTAATATTATATTCCTTATATATTGCCATCATTTCTTGTGATTTCATCATCATAGATTGTTGATCATTTTTATTTGCATATTTTTTTTCTAATTTATTTAATTTATCTTGTGCCTTTTTTATTCTTTCAGATTGTTTTAAACCACTAATTGTAAATGGTAATAAAATTAATCTAATTAATATAGTTACAATTATAAGTGATAATGCATAATTATTTTTTAATAGATTACCTATTTGTATAATAACCCATGCAAGAGGTTTTACAAAAACACTTGTCCAGAATGTTTCATATCCACCTTCTGCAATTGACATTTTCTTACATACTGGTAATTTTTCTATATCTAATAAATTATGTCTTTCTTTGTCATATTTCTTTTTAGAAATATCTCCATCTTCAAATTTTTTTAGTAGGTCTTCTCTTTTTTTATCTATTGCTTTTATGTATTCATCTTTTAATTCATTTGGTCTACATATAACATTTTCTACTAAAATTTGATTTGTTTTTTCTGCACGTACTACACTACCATCAGCATTTTTTAATTGTTTAGTACAACCTGTTGTAAGTAATACTACTAATGCTAGTAAAACTAATATTCTATTTTTTTTCATTATGTTTCTCCTTTATTATATTTATATTTGATAAAGCAATTAATAAATTGTTTTTTCTTTCTTCAAAAGTTCTTTCATTAATTCCCTTACCAACTATTATAATACAATTAAAATTATTTTGATAGACATTTTCATCAATTATAGACCTAATCTGCCTTTTTATTTTATTTCTATTTACTGCATTGCCTAATTTTTTACCAGCTGAAATTCCAAATTTATAAACATCATTGGTATTGTTTTCAATATATATAACATAATCCTTATATATATATGGTTTATTATTACTAATTATTCTATCAAAATCTCTACTATTTTTTAATATATTTATTTTTTTCATATAACACCTCTATTAAAATAAAACCACTGACGAATCAGTGGTAATTAATGAGATAAAACTTTACGTCCTTTTCTTCTTCTATTATTAACAATTTTAGTTTTCATTCTAGCCATGAAACCTAATTTTTTACTTTTTCTATGATTATTTGGTTGATATGTTCTTTTCATTCTTCCACCTCCAGTATTAAAAATTTTATCTGCTTGCACGATAAATTATATATAATAAATTCAATTTTGTCAATTATAATTAAGAAACATTTTTATTTTTATATTATAATA
>JAEEGL011093919.1_pt1 | contig 15303 bp, 5 predicted proteins | sample 9134231 | NCBI WGS metagenome assembly JAEEGL01 (sample SAMN16246548, study PRJNA631951) | gut metagenome | biome: gut microbiome; feature: rumen; material: fiber-attached | host: Bos | place: Iran: Karaj | collected 2018-10 | reverse complement strand
TTTAAAAATCCAGTTTTGATTTTAAATTATATTTTTACAGAATTGAATAATAAAAATGATAAGATCAAAGAAGAAGCAAAAGAATTAATTCAATTACAAGAATTAAATAGTCAAAGAAATTCAAAAAAATCTAAAACTCAGAAAACTTTTTCTTTTTTTCAAAAATCATCTTTTCATCAAAGTTATAAAAAAATAATTGAAAAAAATATACCTTCAATAAGTGATAATGAATCAAATTCTGAAAATTCAATAAATTCAAATGATAAACAATTGAATAATGATAATAATAATAATGAAAATATAGATAATATAAAAGTTTGTTTTCAAGGAGAATATAAATATTTATATTCTCCTTTTAATAATATGAAATCAAGAAATAAATTTGAAAAAAAAAGTGCCAGTGAATTAATTTTATTTAATTTTAAAAAAAGATTAAATACTCAAACTATTTCAAATGAAAATAAATCATTTATTAATTATACTAATGCATTTAATAATAATTTAAATTATTCAAATATGGGAAAAAATAAAATTGAAATTTTTCAACAAGTTAAAAATAAAAATAGAAGTGTTGAAAATAATAAAAAAATCAAAAAGTCATCTTCACAACATTTTTCTTTGAATAAATTAAACAAAAATAATTCTTTAAGAAAAAAAATTAATAGGAGAAAAAATTATAACCTTGAAGATAAATATTATAATATGAGAAAACCAAATTTTTATAAATTTAATGATAATATTAAAGTAGATCCATATGATATTGTTAAAAATAAAGTAAAACAAAATAAAGAAATTAAAAAAGAAGAAAAAACTTTTAATCCGAATATTTTTATAAATAAAAAAAAAGAAGATAAAATTGAAGATGATTTAACAACCTTAAATTCTTCAATTTATTCAATGTCAAATATTAAAAATAAATCAAAAGAAGATTTTAAAAAAGAAGAATTAAATAGAATCTTATTGTTTAATAAAAAAGAAAATGAAAAAAAAATATATAATAAAAAAATAATAAAAAAATCATCTTTGGAGAAAAAAAAAATTCCAAAAGTAAATATAAGTAAAAATTTAAATTATTCTAAAAAAGAAAATAATGAAAAAGAAGAAGAAATAAATTTTCCTTCATATAAAAAAAAAATAATTGAAAGTCAAAAAAAAAAAAATAAAAATTTAAATGAACCATCAAATGAAAAAAAAAATAAAAAGAAAGATAATTTAAATTTTATATATGATGAAAGAAAATATGATAAAGAACGGAGTAATTCAAAATCAATTTCAATGAATGATGAAAATGAAAATAATAATAATTTAAGTATTGAAGAAAAAAAAAATAAAGAAATTGAATATTTAAAAAAATCACTTTCTGTTGTAAATAATAAACAAAAGAATAATATTCAATATATAAATAAAAATAAATCTATGAAAGAATTAAATGAGTGTGTTAATGATTTTATGAAAGATGATAATTTTTCTATTTTACATAAAGCAATTTCTCAATTAATTGAAAAACAAATTAATTTAAAAGAAAAAAATAATTCTACTAGAAATAAGAATAATTATGATAATAATAAAAAAAAGAATAATAAAAAAATAATAAAACCATTTTTTGAAAAAAAAATTAAAAATGAAGAAAATGAAGAAAAAAAACATATTAATCAAAATAACTTTATATATAAAAAAATTAAATTTTGTCAAGAACGTAAACAAAAATTATTAGAAAGGAAAAAAGAAGAAGAAAAAGAAAAAAATAATTCAATAGAAGAAAGTTATGAAAAGATAGAAAAAGAAAAAAAGAAAAAAAGAGAAAAAATAAAAAAAGAAGAAAAAGAAATGGAAAATATAATAAATATATTTTCAAATAATATAAATCAAACAGAAAGTTTTAGTAAATCATATGCTATTAAAAATAATTTACAATATGATTCATTAGGAAAAAAAGAAGAAACTAAAAACAACGAAAGTGAAGAAGAAGAAGATGAAGAAGAAGAAGAAGAAGAAGATAAAAATAAGCAATTAATAAATGAATCATCAATAAATAATTCAATGACAAGTAAGTATATTAATACAATTACATTAAATAAAAATCCTGATATTTTGAATTTTACAATGACTAACACTATTAGTAGTAATATTAATAGTAAAAATGAATGTCATAATGAAATAAGTAAAAAAGAAAAAAAGAAAGATAATAAGAAGAAGAAAAAAAAAAAGAATAATAATTTAATTAATATATCTTCAAATGATAATAATAATTCGAATTCTTTTCCAACTACTAAAAATGAATTTAAAAGTAAGAATTATTCTACAAAAAATAATGAAAATATATATAATAATGAAAGTTCTGAGGAAGAAGAAGAAGAAGAAGAAGAAGAGGAAGAAGAAAAAAATGATAAAGAAAAGTTAATTGGGAATAATAATGAAGAAACAGAAAATTTAAAAAATAAAAATATTGATAATATAATATCAACAATTAAAAAAAAAGAAAAAAAGAAAAAATTAAAAGAATTAAAAGAAGTAAATAATGAAAAAGAAGAAGAAGAAATTGATAAGCCAAATATTAATAATGAAGAAGAAAAAGAAAATGATAAAATAATAAATCAAAATAATTCTTCGATAAATGTTTCAAGTTTTATCAGTCAAGATATAAATTTAATTCCAAAAAAAGTTTTAAAAACTGAAAATTCAATGAATACAGAAAATAATATAACTGATGAAAGTAATTTAGAATTTAATTTAAATCAAAGTAAAAATGAAGAAATTTCAAAAGATGATATTATTAAAAAAAATATCAAAAATTTTAATTCAAAAGATTTAGGAAAAAATAATAACATAATTAAAGAAATTATAAAAGAAGAAAATAATGATTTTTCTCCTTTAAAAAATGAAATAATAAACCCAAAAAACATAGAAAAAAATTATGAAAATAAAGAAGATTTTATTTTAGAAAAAAATGAAGAGGATAAAAATTTAATTAGAAATAATTCTTCTAATGAAAAATATAAAAATGAAGCTCAAGAATTAAAAAAACAAATTATAGATTTACAAAAAAAAATAGAAGAACAAAAACAACAAATGTTAATTATGAGTAATCATCAATTAAATGATTTAGAAAAAAATAATAATAATATTTCTCAAAATCAAATAAATAATCCTCTTCAAATTAAAAATAAAATTCCAATAATTCAATCTATAAATCAACAAAATTCTTTTTCTATAAATTCAAGTTATCATGATTCAAATTTATCTATTAATCAAGTTAATTTATCAAAAATTATGTCAGAGAAAAATTCAAATACACCTCAAATTCCAAATAATAATATATTAGAAATTTCGAATAACTCTATATTTATTGAATCAAATATATCATTAGATAAAAAACATACATCTCTGAATCCTGAATCAATTATAGTTAATGTTCAACAAGTATCAAATTCTAATATGACATCTGTTCCTAAATCAACTAATCCACTTGTAAAAGAGAACAATAATAGTTCTATAATACCAATTATTCCAAATTCAAACATTCCAAATACTGGATCTAATATTCCAAATGTTCCTGGATCTACAATACCCCCTGTTCCTGGTTCTAAAATACCTCCAGTTCCTGGCTCTATAATTCCACCGGTCCCTGGATCTACAATTCCACCAGTTCCTGGCTCTACAATACCTCCAGTACCTGGATCTACAATACCTCCAGTACCTGGATCTACAATACCACCAGTTCCTGGATCTACAATTCCACCAGTTCCTGGATCTACAATTCCACCAGTTCCTGGATCTACAATACCTCCAGTACCTAGATCTACAATTCCACCAGTTCCTGGATCTACAATTCCACCTGTCCCTGGATCTACAATTCCACCTGTTCCAGGCTCTACAATACCTCCAGTACCTAGATCTACAATTCCACCAGTTCCTGGATCTACAATTCCACCAGTTCCTGGATCTACAATTCCACCAGTTCCTGGATCTACTATACCACCTGTTCCCGGATCAACTATACCTCCAGTTCCTGGATCTAAAATACCACCTGTTCCTGGATCAACTATACCTCCTGTTCCTGGATCTACAATACCTCCAGTTCCTGGGTCTACAATTCCACCTGTTCCTGGCTCTACTATACCTCCTGTACCAGGTGTACCTAGAGTCCCGGGAGTTCCAGGTGTTCCGGGAATACCTTCTGTCCCAGGAGTTCCAAGAGTTCCAGGTGTACCAGGAATACCTTCTGTTCCAGGAGTTCCAAGAGTTCCAGGTGTACCAGGAGTTCCAGGGGTACCAGGAGTTCCAGGAGTTCCAGGTGTTCCAGGTATCCCAGGAGTTCCAGGTGTACCAGGAATGCCACCAGGTATCCCTGGAACCGCAATGAAAATAAAAAAAAAACAAAAGCCAACAACACCAATGAAGCCTTTATTCTGGTCTACAATAAATGCAAGAGATATAAAAAATACATGTTGGGAATCAATGGATGACGAAAAAATTATATCTCAAATAAATTTAGTAAAACTGGAAGAAGAATTTTCAACAAAAAACCAAAAACCAAAAGGAAAAGGAGGTGCATCAATGATGCATGTTCCAAAAGAAAACACAATATTAGAAGGTCCCCGTCTTCAAAATATGTCAATGGTATTTGCAAAGATAAAGAAAAAACCGATAGAAATAGTAAATGCATTATTATCATATGATTTAAATATATTAACTGAAAATTTATGTGATATAATATTACCAATATTACCAAAAGATGAAGAAATAAATAATATAAGATCAATAGAAGACATATCAACATATTCTGAATGTGATAAATTTGTTCATTTAATAAGTGAAGTAACAGGTTTTCAACAAAGAGTAAAATCAATTCAATTTAAATACCAGTTTTCAAATAATTATAAAATAATAAGTGAAAAAATAGATAAGTTAAAAATGACAATGGATACATTTAAAAATGATAAAAGAATAAATGATTGGTTGACAATACTTTTAGCATTTGGAAATTATTTAAATGGTCAAAGTGCAAGAGGAGGAGCATATGGATTTAAATTAGATTCTTTATCTAAAATTACTGAAATGAAATCTAATGATAATAAAAAAACTTTATTACAATTTATAATTGAATGGATTTATGAAAATAATGATCCTGATTTATTAAATGTTGATTTAAATTATGCTAAAGATATTTCTTTTAAAAATACTCAAGAATTTTTCAATGAAATTAAAGCCTCTTTTAATGTTGTTAAAAAATTAAAAAATATTACTGAAAATATTGAAAATGAAAATGATAAAAGTAAAGAATTTTTACAAAGCTTTTATGATGATATTGTTTCTAAATTAAATGAAAAAGAAAATGAATTAAATAGTGTTAATGATGATTTTGAAAAATTAGTTTTAAGTTTTGGAGAAAAAATTAAAGATATGCCTTTTGAAAAGTTTTTCCAAATTTTTATTACTTTTTTCGAAAATGTTAAAAATATGAAAGAGAAAGTTGATAGATTAAGAAAATTACAAGAGAAAAAAAAATAATAATTTTTGATTTTTTTTAGAGATAAATTATTATATTTCATATAAATAATAATTTAAAAATTAGTTTATCTAATACAATTTTTATTAAAATTTAATAATTTTTCTATAAAAAAATGAATAAAGAATTTTTAAGAAAATTAACATCAAAAAGGATTTTTCAAACTCAAATATTTCTATCAAAGCCAGAAGAAAAAGTAATAGACATTGAAAAAGATAATTTATTTTTTGATTTTTTAAAAAATAATGAAACAATACCAGAATTTGAAATAAAATCAGAAGAACCAATTTTAGACCCAAAAATATTTAATAAATCAAATGCTTTTTATAATGCTTTTGAGAAAATGAAAGAAGTAATAAATTGGAAAAATTATAATTTTCCAAAAATAATATTTATTAAGTTATATCAAAAATCAAAAAATTTAAGAAAAAGAATAATAAAATTTTCTTTAATAAACTTAAAAAGTGTTTCAGATGTTATTGAAAGTTATAATCCAAAATACAATCAAAGTAAAAAAACACATAATTGGCAAAAAACACCAAAAGAATCTTTTAATTTATATTATCAGAATGTTTTAAAAAAAAATAATTTACTTTCAGATAAAGAAAAAGATAAAAATGATATTAAATTTAATTTAATTCAAAAAGAAATTGGTGAAAAATCTAATATTATTATTTTGACAAGAAATAATAATGAAAAAAAAAATTTAATTTTTTCTGGAAAATTATGTGATGTTTATGTTCAAAGTGAATTTTCAAGAAGTAAAAGTAAAAAAAATAAAGTTAATAAAGAATTTGTATTTAGTCTTTTAAATAATCCTAAATTTTTAAATAAACAAAATGAAAATGAAAAAAAAGCCAATAATTATATTAATAGTGAAAAACAATTATTTGAAAAAAAATATAAGCTTTCAGAAAAAAAACAATATAAATTAACTACATTAAATAATGAAGCTTTATATAATTCAATAACAAATTCATCAAAAAAAACTACTTATCTTAAATCAACTCTACCTACATTTCAAAAAGCAAGTAGAAATCAATCAAATAAAAATTATTTAAATAATAATAAATCAACTAAAAATTTTTTAACAATATCTGCCAATAAAAAATTAGAAAAAAAAATACCAATATTAAAACAGTTTTTATTAAATAAAACCGATTTTTATTATTAAAGTAAGTTTTTAATGGTAAATTTACAATAATTTTAATTTTTTTATTTTTATATATAAAAAAATTTGAAATATAAGTTTGTATAAAAAATTATTATATATTAAATAATATAAGAATCTTATTTTATCTTGAGTACATGAATTCTCTAATTTGAATTAAAAATAAATGTTAAGATTAAATAAAATTGTTAAAAATAAATAAATAGAAGATTATAATAACATTTATTCAATAAAAACTTAAAATTATTCAAACTTTTAAATTAAAATAATCTATTATTCAATTTAATTATTTAAAGTATATTATTAAAATAAAATATATATAAATAAAAACATATAAATTTATTTATTATTTATTTTAATTCATTCCTTATAATAACTCTAGGTCCATCTCTAGAAATTTTATTTCTCATTCCATAATTCTTATTATTAAATTTTTCAATAACATATTTATTATTATTATTAATATTATTATAATTATGATGATTAACATAATTATATTTTAATTGAACTGGAACATTATAGTAATGTCTTTCATTTCCTTTTCTTTGATATTCAACTTTACCATATAAAACTTTTCTATTTGGATTTACATTTATTTTTTTATATTGGAATATTGGAACATTATTAATATATCCTTTATTAAATAAATTTGGATTTGGATTTGGATTTGGATTCGAAGGTGGTCTTCTTATTATTTTCTTATTGTCAGATTTATTATTTCTAAAATCTAATAATTTTATATTTTTATTTATTTCATTTAATTCTCTTTTCTTCTCATTAATTTCTCTTTCTTTTTCTATATATTCATTTATAAAATTTCTATTTTTATCAAAAATATTATTATTATTATTATTATAATTTACTCTGTAATTATTATTGTTTCCTATAATTTGATATTGTCTTCCTACTGAATTAGGTCTATTTTGTCCATAATTGAATAAATTATTTTGTCTTATGTGATTAGAAGAACTTTCTGGACGTTTAATATTCATTTTTATTTGATTATTATTTTTCTCAATTTGTGAAATAGGATTAATTTCATTATTATTGTTAAGATAATGGTAATTAATTTTATTATTATTTATTTCTTGGTTTTTATTTTTCATTATTGGAGAAGATATATATATTTTATTATCTTGAATTGGAGTTTTTGGAATCAATTTTTTTTCATTGTTATTATCGATAATTAATGGAGTCGATACATTATCTTTTTTTATATTTTCTACATTATTATTTAATATTATTGGCTGATTTTTTGAATTCAATTCTGATTTTTCAAAATTACTATTTGTTTTAATATGTTCACTAATTTTTGTATTATCATTTGTGTCATCAATACTTTTAATTGAATTCTTCATTATTGTTTTTTTTGAGTTATAATCAATAATATTATTAAATTTTTGAGCATTTGGTTCTTCTTTACAATTATTTTTTGATTTATTATAATAATCATTTTTAATGTTAAAAGTATTTTTTACTTTTGTATTAATTAAATTATTACTGTGATGATTACTTTGATTAATATTATTATTATTACTTTGACTGCTATTACTTCCATGACTATTATTATTATTACTCTGACTAATATTACTTCCATGAATATCATTATTACTGCTCTTACTACTATTACTTCCATGATTATTATTACTACTCTGACTAATATTACTTCCATGAATATCATTGTTACTGCCCTGACTAATATTACTTCCATGAATATTATTATTACTACTCTGACTAATATTACTTCCATTAATATTATTATTACTATTATGACTAATATTACTTCCATTAATATTATTATTATTTTTCAAATTATTATTACTAAGATTATTTCCTGTAATATTATTATTACTAATAATATTGTTTCCATGAATATTATTTGAAATTAAATTATTTTCCTTATTTTTTTCACTTTCCATAATTGATTTATAAAAAGTAGCTTTTGACATTTCATAATCATCATTCTTCATCATTTCTTCTTCTCTTATTGTTTTTTCTAAATATCTTTTAGGTAAATTTCTATTAATTTCATTCATATCTTTTGGTAATTTAATAGTTTTCATCAAAAAAGCTTTTCCACTTCCAATAAAATCATCTTCCTTAAAATTAAAATCTTTAATTTTCTTTTTAACAATATCAGAATTTAATATTTGTTTAACATTAAATCTTTTATCAGGATTAACAACAATCATCATTTTTAAAAGATTTCTTAAATCATTAGAATAATTGAATCCAATATCAAGATAATTACCTTTAATAATATTATTATATAATTCTTTAAAATTGGTACCTCTGAAAGGAGGATGTAAAGTGCAAATTTCATAGATAATACATCCAGCACTCCAAATATCACATTTATAATTATAAGGTTTATCTTTCCAAATTTCAGGAGGAGCATAATAAGGAGTTCCAGTTTGAGTATATGCTAAATCATTTTTTGCTATTGTTGAAACATTTAAATCTCCAATTTTTAATGTTCCATTTTTTAAAAGAAATAAATTTGCGCTTTTTAAATCTCTATGCATTATTTTATTATTATGTAAATATTGAATTCCTTCAAGTAATTGTATTGCCCAATTCCAAATTGTTTTTTCTTCAAATATTAATTTTCGTTTTAAATTATTTCTTATTTTTGATGATATATCACCTCCATCTGCATATTCCATCACTATATTTAATGTCTTTGATGCATCATCAAAAAACGCTTCTTTATATCCTATTATATTTTTATGTTTTAATGATGCTAATAATCGAATTTCATTCAATGCATTTTTTTTATCTTTTTCTCCTAATTTTGACATTGTTATTCTCTTCATTGCATAATATTGATTGTCTGATTTCCTTTGTACTATTTGAACTGAACCAAATGATCCTTTTCCTAAATACTTTCCTAAATAAAAGTCATTCAATGACATTTTTTTTTTATTATTTTTATTATTTTTTTTTGGCTTTTATTTTTTAATTTAAAAGCATTGTTTTTCTTAACCATACCGTTTTTAGTTAAAAATATTTTGGAAAGGGTTTTTAAATTTTTATTAAGAATTATTTTTTAATTTATTTTAGATTTATTGTTAAGGAAGATTGTTTGGGATTTTTTAATTAGGGCAATAATGGAAATTTATTATTTAGTTTTTAAGGTCATTTAGCAGTTATGAAAATAATATTTATTTTAAATTGATTATTTTAACATAAAAAAGTTTTTTTAAAAATTAACCAAATAATTCATTAAATTAATAAATTAATAAAAAAAATTATTTAATTAATATTCATAAAAAAATAAAAAAAAAAATAAGAATTTTAAATAAATTATTTAATTGAATATTCAAAATAAATAAAATAAAATATAAAAAACAAACAAAATAGACTATTTTATTAGAAAAAAAATAATTAATAAAACATAGATTCAGCCATAGCTCTTGCTAACATTTCATCTTCATTCATAGAATTTAACTCAAAATAATTAATTTGTCTTAATTTCATAATATTTTGAAATTCATGATTTTTTAAATGTTTTGTCATATTTCTCACTAAAAGTAATTTTCCACAAATTTGACAATTATCACTTCTACTTCCACACATATTTTCATGATCATCAATTAATGTATATGACATACTTTCTCCACAATATTGACATTCTATTCTTTCTGATTCTTCTTTTTTTTTTAATTCTTCTTTTTCTTCTTCTTCTTTTTTTTTTAACATATGTTTTTTTATATGTTCTTCAAATTCTGCTTTTGATATTCCTTTGTTACATTCAATACAATATTTTATATTCTCTATACAATATCTTTCATGAAGTAATAATTTCATGTTATCTAATTCTATTTTACAATTTGAACATGTTTTTTTTTCTTCTTTTAAATGATTTTTTATATGTTCTTCAAATTCTTCTTTTGGAATTCCTTCTTTACATTCATTACAATATTTTATATTTTCTAAACAATATCTTTCATGAATTAACATTTTGGACTCTTCTAATTCTTTATGACAATTCAAACACTTTTTCATTTTTCTTTACATTTAACTATTTTTTTTATTTATATATTTTATTTACAAAATAGAAGTTAACTTTTTTTGCAAAATATTCTGACTTATTATAATTTTCATTAAAATTCTTTTGAAAAAAATAGGAAAATCATAATTTTTTCATTTATCTTTAAAGTAAAATTATTTAATAAAAATTTGATACTTTGTTTGTTGTAAAAAAGATAAATTATTTTTTTTTTGAGCTATTTAAATAAACTTTCATTCCCTTTTTTTAGCTGTTATTCTTTATTTATTTTATTATTTTCTTTTATTATTTAATTAAGTATTTTCTTTTTTTATTTATTTAAATTTAAAAATGGAAAATGAAAATAAAGACGAAGAATATTCTCCTATTACTGAAGATGATTTAAGAGTTGAAGATGTTCCAAAAGAAAAAAAAGAAGAAGAAAAAAAAGAAGATGAAAATAAAAAAAAGGAAAAAACTGCGGAAGAAATATATTGTAATATATTAAATGAATTAAATGAAATAATTCAAATTTTTAAAGATGGAGATAAAGATAAACTTTTATATAACAAATGTGATAATTTTAAAAGTAAATATAAAGAAAATATTTTAAAAACTGCAATTCCAAATAATATTGAAAATGAAATTATTGATAAATTAGAACTATTATATAATGAAGAAAAAATAAAAGAAAAGCCAAATCAATTATTTTTAGAATTATTATTCAATTTATTAGAATTTTTACCTTATTTATATCATCCAAATGAATTTTTAAACGACATTAATTCAAAAACTTTTGATAATCCAGAAGAAGAAAATACAAACTTTTTAGAATTATTTAAATCAATAACTCCAACTGGAAAAAATAAATTAAATTTACTAATAGATAATTTAATATATTACTTATTTACAAATTACGAAGATATAAAAGCAATTTATATAGAATGTAATTTATTAGAAAGTTATCCTTCAAGAAGTGTTTATATATCATTTAAATTTATTGCACTTCAATTATTTATATATAATAAAATGACTATTAATAATATAAATATTAATTTTTTTAATGAATCTTTAACTAATGTATCTAAATTACTTTTACAAGAAGCAAGTTATTATAATCAAAAATTTAATAATGAATTTTATAATAATGTTTTTGCAGAATTTGATTTTAATGTTGATGATAAAGTAAAGAGAAAATTAAATAATGATGAATTTAAGTTTTTAACAAATAATATTTTCAAATTTCTATATCTCATTATAAAAACTTATTCTAATCATTTAACTTCTTTTGATTTCACTGATAAAGAAAGTAGAAAAATTTTTTGGACTTTTGTTGATAAACAATTAAAAAATGAAGGAATAAATCCAAAAACTGAATTAGAAATAAATATATATACTTTTTATATATTAATATGTTTTTCTCTTGATATTTTATCTTTTATTTATACTAATTTCTTATATTTAAATAAAGAATTTACAAGTAAAAATGAATTTCATTTTGAAACAATTGATCCTTTTTTTATATTTGTAAAAAATAATGATTGGAAAAATCCAATATATCATTTTGAGTTTATAAATTATGTAAAAACATTTTATTTAACTTATGTAAATGACATAATAAAATTTATAGAAATATTTTTATCATTATGTGATATAAAAGTAGATAACAAAGATAAATATGATGAAATATTTAAAAATACATCAAATAATTATTTAATAATAAATCCAGTTAATAGTGTAGGATTAAGTTCATTAATATGGATAATAGATAAAGAAAATAAATTTAAAAAAACATATTTTATATATTCTCCATTTTACATTTTTGATATTCATTTACCATTAATTGCAGCAATGTTAAAATCAGGTCATAGTTTAAAATATTTAGCAATAGAAACATTAATTAATTTCTGTGAATTTTTTAATAATAAACCAATTGTTTCTGATATGAAAAGTTTAACTCATTATTCTTTTGATGATATATTTAATGATGTTTTAGAATTCATTGGAAGTCAAGAACCAGATAATATGAGAAAATATGTTAATTCAAAATTAACTAAAATTATCGATTTGTTAAATAATAATGCTAAATATCAATTTTTTGATTATTTTTGTGAAAATGCTTTAAAAATTTCTGAAGATAATACTATTAATGATGATAAAATTTCTTATTTTATTCAAATTATTAAAAATACTATTAATGATAATTTGAAAGATAATAAAAATTTAACTTTTTGGAATGAAGATTTTATTAAGAAACTTATTCAAAATTTTGCTTTTAATTATGAAAAAATTTTCATTTTTGAAATTATACAAACTACAAGTCAAGCACTTAATTTTATTGATTTTATCATATTAAAAGATAAAAATAATTTTAATGGTAAATTAGGAGTTTATAAAAAAGATTATTTATATTATATAAGAAAAAATTTAAATGAAATTGCAAGTTTAATTGAAAAATTTGTAAAAAGTACTGAAGAAGAAAAATATAATACTTTAAGATTAAATATAAATGACCAAGATGAAGACACTCATACTAAATTTAAATTAAAAAATAATCAATGTTTAATGTTATTAGAATTAATAAACTCAGTAGATAATTTAGTAACAAAAAGTTTAAAAGAATTAGATTCTCAAGAAAATAAAAAATAAAATTAAAACATATAAATATATAAAAAATATTTAAAAATATATTTAATTATAAAAAAACAAATTTCTTACATTAAACTATATAAAATAATAAAAATAAAAATTAATCATAATCCTTAGGAATTCTTTTATCAAAATTAAGAACAGGAGAAGCACCAATATCACAATCATCTAAAACAATATCATTATCTTCTTCTTCTTTCTTTTCGATTTTTTTTTGTTTTTTCTTTTTATGTTGATGTCTTCTTTTTAAATCCATTAATCCAGAATCAGCAGGAGAAGACATATCCGTAATTCCAGACATTACTTTTAATGTTTCAACTAATTTTCTTAAATCATGATCTTTTGCATATTCTTCTAAATCTACTCTTAAATCTGGCTCTTTTGTTATTATACATTCTTTCATTGTTTTTCTCTCTTCATCTGTTATTAATCCTTCTTTCTTACATTGAGTTATTAGTGAAAGAATTTCACTATAAGAATATTTATAATCCATTTTTTTTATATTTATTTTTCAATAATCATATTTTTTTTTATTTCAAAATAGTTTTAATTTTTTTTTTTATATATGATAATTAAAAATATTTGAAAATTCGGAATTAAAAAAAATTCAAAAGAAATTAAATTTCTTTTATTTTTTATAATTTAATTTAAATCATCATTTAATATAAAAATCATAAATTAAAATACTAATAATAAAAAAGAAAAAACATATACAAAAAATAATCACATTTAAAATTTACTTTTTAATAAGACAATTGAAAGATTTATAAGAATGATTCATGTTATTATTAATATTTTTATTTAAACCAAATTGTCCACTTGATAATCTTATAGTAAAATAACCATTATTATTATTTAAACTTTGATTATGAATAGAATTTCCAGAATTGTTGGTATTTAAAACATTTCTATAAATCAAAAAATTATTTACAGAACATTTTGAATTCATAAAAAGTGTATTAACATCTCTTTGAGATAAATTTAAATTGTTTGTGGGTTTATTATAAGAATAAAAATTATTTGATATATTTCTTTTTTCTTTTTTATTATTTACTGGAGTAAAAGTTTGTATTTTTTTTATTGGAGACATATTTCCTTTTTTTAAAGAATTTTCTTTTAAAATTGAACTTGGAAAACTAAATTCTTGATTTATTTTTTTTGTATAATTATTTCTTTTTTTTTGAATATTACTTAAGTTTTTTTTATAAGTATAATTATATTGAAAAGTATTATTTGTTTTAATTGGACTTTTACTTTCTGAAAATATATTTGATGTTGTATTTACTTTTGTCATTTTTAAATTTTTTATTGCATATTTATTTTCCTTTTTTATACTATCTGAACAATTATTTATAAATAAATTTGAATTACTTATATCATTGAAATTTATATTTATATTTGATTTTGAATTCATTTTATCATTTGATTCTATTTTAGATGTTAATTCATTTATTTTTTTTTGCATTATTTTTTTTGATATTTCATATTCAGAAATTAATCTTTTTTCTTCTTCTTCTTTTATTTTTATTATTTCTTCTAATTTATTTAATTCTTTTTTTAAATTTGAATTTTCTGTTCTTAAAATTATTATTTCATTATCTTTTCTATCTGTAAATATAAATTCACCATTTTCAACAATAACATTTGCTGTTTTTTTTAATTTTTCATATTCATTATTTTTCTTTTCTAAAATTTTAAATTTATTTTCCATTAAATCTTTTTGCATCTTATATAATAAATTCATTTTTGTTATATTTCTCAATTGAGATTCATATTTTTGTAATTGAGGTTCATATATTTTTAATGCTAAACTATTCAAATTATTTATATAATATGTTATTAATTTTTGGAATATGAAAACTAAATCTTCTAATTTTTTTAATTCTATATTTTTATATTTTTCTATTATATTCTGAATTTCCTTTTTAAATCCATCAAATATTTTATTTGATTCATCAATAAAATTATTTAATGAAAAATTCT
>JAEEGL010184811.1_pt1 | contig 15303 bp, 10 predicted proteins | sample 9134231 | NCBI WGS metagenome assembly JAEEGL01 (sample SAMN16246548, study PRJNA631951) | gut metagenome | biome: gut microbiome; feature: rumen; material: fiber-attached | host: Bos | place: Iran: Karaj | collected 2018-10 | reverse complement strand
GATGGGAAGCAGACTCCAGAGTTTGTCCATCTGGCTGTTGTTCCCGGTGAGTTCACCCACCACGAAGCAGAAAAGCGCGCTGCACCCGACCATGATGCCAAGGGTCTTGAGCGTATCCAACTGAGTTGCATCCAGGGCCGGCCCTACGAAGATGTACAAAAGCGGGCAGGCAATAATTGAAACGGCTATCAGTGAGCCAACTACTTTAACATTCATGGGTGCAAAGGTACAAAAGTTTTTTTATACCACCGCCTTGAGCCAGGTGCCGCGGCGCAGGCGGATGAGGAAGAGGCTGCCGCGGAAAGTGAGTTCCACCGCCATGCACACCCAGAAGCCCACCAGGCCGTACACGGGCGTGATGAAGATGGCGGGGATGATGCGCACCACCCACATGGAGCCGAAGTTCATCACGCTGGGCCAGCGGGTGTCGCCGGCACCCACGAAGGCGCCGTAGATGACCATGGCGGCGGCGTAGCCCGGCTCGGCGAAGGCTTCGATGCGCAGCACGCGGGCGCCCAGGTCGATGACGGACGCATCGGGCGACAGGAGCCCCATCATCTGCGGGGCGAAGAGGAACATGAGCACCGCCAGGGCGCCCATGATGCCCATCCCCAGGAAGGCGGTGATCCAGGCGAAGCCGTTGGCCAGGTCCTTGCGGCGGGCGCCCACCGACTGACCCACCAGGGTGGTGGCGGCATCGGCAATGCCCACGCCGGGCATGTAGCACAGGCTCTCGGCCGTGATGGCAAACGTGTTGGCGGCAATGGCCACAGTCCCCAGCGGAGCCACAATCACGGTGGCGGCAATGTATCCGCCGCGCAGAAGCAGGTTCTGGAGCGCCATGGGCCCGCTGATGTCCAGCGCTTTCCGCACCACGGTGTCGGTGGGCCGATAACTCCCCTTCTCCTGCGTGAGTCGCAACTCCCGGGAGCGGAAGGCCAGGAAGGAGAACATCAGCACGCCGGTGATAACCTCGGCCAGACCGCTGCCGATAGCGGCGCCCACCACGCCCATCTCCATCTTATATATAAAGAGGTAGTTGAAGAACACATCCATCAGGCACATCCCCACGCTCAGGATGCTGGGGACCTTCATATTGCCGCTGGCCTGCAGCATGGCGGCGCACGTCCAGTCCAGGATCATGGCCGGCATGAAGAGGGACATAATCAGGAAGTACTTGCCGGCATCGGCCACGATGTCAGGGCCGCCGCCCAGCCACACGGGCAGCTGCTGCGAAACGGCCGCACCCAGCAGGCCGATGACCGCGCTGAACCCCAGCACACACACCAGCGCCTGCCGCAGGACGTCCCGGGCACCCTTGAAGTCGTTGCCGCCAATCCGGTGCGCCACCTGCACGGAAAAACCGCTGGTGACCGCCATCCCGAACCCGCCCATCAGCCACAGGCACGTACTCACCAGGCCGATAGACGCCCCCGCCGCCGGCCCCAGATGCCCCACCATGGAGGTGTCGATGTACTGCATCATCACCGAAGACAGCTGCGCCAGGATGGCCGGGTAACTGAGCATCAGGCACAGCTTGATGCGCTGGCCCGTAGTCAGTGTACCCCCGTTGCGGATTTGCGCAAGAAGTATGTCCTTAGTTGCACTCATAAAGGATAAATGCCCGCTCCCACAAAGTCAATCAATGCCTGCGGCGCAATGCAAATCTGCAGGCCGCGCACGCCGGCGCTCACGTAGATGGTATCCCACAGCAAAGCGCTCTCATGGATGAAAGTGGGAAAAGGTTTTTTCATGCCGATAGGACTGCACCCGCCCCGGATGTAACCCGTAAGGGGCAGCAGCTCCTTCACATGAATCATGGCGCAGTTCTTATTTCCGGAAATGCGTGCCGCCACTTTCAGGTCCACTTCCATGGAACCCGGCACCACGCACACGAACAGCCCGTTCTTGTCTCCCCGCAGCACCAGGGTCTTGAAAACCCGGTCCAGATCTTCTCCCAACTGTTCGGCCACATGCGACGCCTCCAGATGTTCCTCATCCACCTGGTAAGGCACCAGTGAATAGGAAATCCCTGCGGCATCCAGCAGCCGGGCGGCATTTGTTTTCTGCACTTGCATATGCAAAAGTAACAAAAAAAACGCTATATTCGTATGTTATGACCGCACTGGAGGTATTACGGAAATACTGGGGCCACGAAGCGTTCCGCCCCATGCAGGAGGAAATCATCCGGGAAGCCCTGGAGGACAGGGACGTCCTGGCCATCCTGCCCACGGGCGGCGGCAAGAGCGTGTGCTTCCAGGTGCCGGCCCTGTTGAAGGACGGGATTGCACTGGTGGTTACGCCCCTTATCGCCCTGATGAAGGATCAGGTACAGAACCTCCAGGCGCGCGGCATCAAGGCGCTGGCCGTGTATGCGGGAATGAGCCGGCGGGAAGTGGACCTGGCGCTGAACAATGCCGCTTACGGCGATTTCAAATTCCTGTACCTGAGCCCCGAGCGCTTGCATACAGATCTCTTCCAGTCCTATCTGAGCGTGATGAACGTCTCCTATATCGTGGTGGACGAAGCGCACTGTATCTCCCAGTGGGGCTACGACTTCCGGCCCAATTATCTGGAAATCGGCCAGATACGCAAACGCATCGACGCCCCGGTCATCGCCCTTACCGCCACGGCCACGCCGCTGGTGGCCCGCGACATCATGGACCGACTGGGCTTCAAGGAGCCCAATCTGTTGCAGGCCGGCTTCGAACGGCCCAACCTCAGCTACATCGTGCGCAAGACGCAGGACAAGATTGGCCAGATCCGCAGCATCTGCCAGGGGGTTCCCGGCAGCGGCATCGTCTATGTGCGCAGCCGTGCCCGGGCGCAGGAGCTGGCCGACGGGCTCAAGGCCGCCGGCATATCGGCCTCCTACTACCACGCCGGCCTGGGAGCGCAGACCCGCACGGACCGGCAGGAGGACTGGAAAGCGGGCCGCACCCGCGTGATGGTTTGCACCAACGCCTTCGGGATGGGCATCGACAAGCCCGACGTCCGCTTCGTGGTGCACGCCGATGTCCCTGACAGCCCCGAAGCCTACTTCCAGGAGGCGGGCCGCGCCGGCCGCGACGGTCTGGAATCGTATGCCGTGCTGCTGTGGAACGGCACGGACAAAACGCGGCTTTCCCAGCTGGAACAGGTCTCGTTCCCTACGCTGGAATACATTGAAGACATCTACCACAAGGTTCACATATTCTTCGAAATCCCTTACGACACTGGAATGGGCCGGATGCTCAAATTCGACCTCCCCGCCTTCTGCAAGCACTTCCACCTGCAGCAGGCACCGGCCTACTATGCCGTCAAGTACCTGGACCGGGAAGGGCACTGGACCCTGTCTGAAGATATGGACATCCAGACCCGTATCCGTATTGACGTGGACCGGCAGGAACTGTACGGGGTAGACCTTCCGGACCCGGCCATGGCCGGCGTGCTGGAAGCCCTGATGCGCATGTATACGGGCGTTTTCTCCTACCCGGTTCCCATCGACGAAGAGGCTGTGGCCCGCCGCTGCGGCGTGTCGGTGAGCGGCTTACGGCAGTTGCTGTACCAACTGAGCGTGAACCACGTGATACGCTATATTCCCGCCGATCACGCCACCGTGCTCTTTATCCAGCACGACCGCTTGCGCCCCGGCAATGTCCAGCTGAGCCCCCAGCGCTACCAGATGCTCCGCAGCACTTATCGGGAGCGTGTCCAGACCATGGTGGACTATGTGGAAGAGGAGGATGAATGCCGTTCCCAGTACCTTCTGCGGTACTTCGGCCAGGAGAACAGCCAGCCCTGCGGCAAGTGCGACCTGTGCCGCTCCGGCGCCGCCAAACCGCAGGACCTGGCCGCCCGCCTGAAATCATGGATTGCTGCCCGAAACGGTTCTTATACACTTTTGGAGCTGCGCGCCGCCTTCGGCACCGCCGAAGACAGCTATCTGGAAGTGCTCCGGGAACTCATCGACGCCGGAGAAGTGCAGGGGTATCATCAGTAAAACGAAGCTGCCTGCGGCAGAGACTCGTCGGGCACGTTTTCGAGGGTTTTCGTTCCCGTTCAGTTCCGTTCACCCCGGGAGTCTCCGCCGCAATCCCTTACAGCACCAGCAGGGGTGTGGGGATGCCGCGTTTGAGGACGCGGAGAGAGAGGGTGCCGGGCTCCACGCCGGCGGCGGCCAGGGCGGCGCGGGCGCTGTCGTAGGCCAGTTCGGGGGTGTTGTTGTTGCCGCTCAGGTGGCAGAGGAAGATGTTGCGCAGGCCGGGGTGCAAAAAAGTGCCGATAGCTTGGGCGCAGGCGTCATTGGACAGATGGCCAATCCCGTGGCTTATACGGTCTTTCAGATATTGGGGATAATCCCCGCCCAGGAGCATGTCCATGTCGTAATTGGACTCCACCACCACCGTGGTGGCGCGGGAGGCCCAGGACAGGGCTTCGGGCGTGGTGTGGCCCATGTCGGTCATGAGCACAAACAGCTCTTCCCCGCAGCGGATGGCATAGCCCACGCATTGGGTGGCGTCGTGCGGCACCACAAAGTACTGCACGTCAAAGTCTTCGGTAACGGGATTCCATACGCCGGCCTGCAGGTTCTGGCGGAAGGGCCCTATCCAGTCCCGGGTGAAGGGATGCCACAGCAGGGCGTCGTGGATGGTGGGAGTGGTCCACACCGGCGCCTGCACCCGCTTGCAGAAGGAGCCCAGAGAGCGGATGTGGTCCCCGTGGTCGTGAGTGATAAGGATGGCCGATATATCGGCATACCCCAGATGCAGCGTCTCCAGCTCCTTCTTGATGCGGCGGATTCCCACGCCGGCGTCTATCATGATGCCGGAATGCGGGCCCAGGAGGAGGGAGCAGTTGCCGCAGCTGCCGCTGGAAAAACTCACGAATCGGAGGCTCATAACTCTTTGTCCTTGTCGCAGTAGCGGGAAATGACGTCGTAGGCCCCTTCCACGCCCAGTTCGCCGGCGCGGGACAGGTCAATACAACCTTTCTCCTTGTCTTTCAAATAGATGAGCACCAGGCCGCGGTTGAAATAGGCACTGCCCATCCAGGGGTACAGCCGGATGGCTTTGTCGTAACTGTCGATGGCCTGCACGAAGCGGGAACTTAGGCAGTACAAGTTACCCAGATTAAACTGGATGTACGGCAGGGAAGGCAGTATGGCGGCGGCGGCCTCCATATCGGCCAGGGCCTCGGAGTAGTCGTATTCGCGGCTCACCTGTTCGCGCACACGGGCGCGGGTATTGCCCTTGTCGTCCATCGTGAGCGTCTGTACGTTGGACTCGAAGGAGGCGATGAATTCAATCATCTCGGCCCGCAGCGCGCCGCGGTTCATCAGGTAGAAGGCCTTGTGGTATGCGGCGTAGGGGGCGTTGTCATCGGCCTCGACGGCGTCTGTGAAATCCTGCAGCGCAGTGTTGTACTGCTTCAGGCCCACCGCCTGCAACCCTTTCAGGAAGGGATCGTCCACCTTCTCCGCCAGGACGGCCGATGTCACCGGGATAGCCGACGGCTCCCCAGTCACCGTGAGCGGCAACGGGGCCGATGCAATGAAGTTGTCCAGCAGACGGTTCTCGTAGCGGTGCTCCAGCGCATAGCTGCCAGCGATAGTACGGCTCTCCACCACCGCAAAGCGGTACAGCGGTTTCAAGTTGATGTCTACGTCGCGGTGACGCAGCATCTCGTCTTCGAAGTTGCCGCCGCGGGCGAAGTCGGCGTCCAGCGCCAGCAGGCTGCTGTACTTGCGGGTGGTGTCGGAGAAATCGGCCCCGCCGGCTGTGGCCTTTTCGTATTCGGCCACCTTGGCGCGGGCTATGCGGTAATCCTCCTTGGAGGCGCGGTTCATTCCCATCTGCAGCTCCACGTAGGCGCGGTTCATATAGGCCTTGGCAAAGTCCGGATACAGTTCGATGGCCTTATTGTAGTCTGCCAAAGCGTCGTCCCAGCGTTGCATCTCGATGAAGAAGCCGGCCCGGTTGAAGTAGGCCAGCACGTTGCCGGGGTTGATGGCGATGACGCGGTCCATGTCGGCCAGCGCACCCTCGTAATCGCCCACCTGGGCGCTCAGGAGGCTCCTGTTATATAAGGTAAGCGCGTTGCCGGGCTCGTATTTGAGCACCGTATTCAGGTCCTTCATGGCCGATTTCAGGTCTCCGTTTTCGGACCGCACCAGGGCGCGGTTGAAATAGGCCAGGGTAAGGGTGGAGTCCAGCTCGATGGCTTTGTCCAGGTCCTGCAAGGCTTCGTCGTACTGCTTGCGGGCCGCCTTCAGGGAGCCGCGGCGGATGTAGCCTTCGGGCTCAAAGCGGTCCAGCTTGATGGCGTGGTTGTAGTCTTCCAGCGCCTTCAGGGAGTCTCCCAGGAACAGATAGGAAGCACCGCGGTTCAGGTAGGACGAAGGGTCCTTGGGCTCCTGGCGGATGTATTTGTCAAAGTCAGATACTGCGCGCTCGAACTGCCGGCTCAGGAAATAGGTGACGCCACGGGTGAAATACAGGCCGGCCGATCCCGGACGCAGCTCGATGGCCCGTTCCAGATCCTGGAGCGCGGCGTCGTAATTGCCCGTTCGGCTTTCCGTAATGGCCCGGTAGTGGTAACCGGACGTGAACACCGGGTTCAGGCGCACGGCGGTGGAGAAATCGGCCCGGGCGCCGCGGATGTCGCCCAGGTTGTATTTGGCAATACCCCTGTAAAAGAAGGTCCAATAATCTGTGGAGTCCAGTTGGGCCAGTATGTTGAAATTGGCCACGGCCTCGCTCAGACGTCCGTCCTGCAGGGCGGTGCGGCCCCGGAAGGAGAAGACGTCTTTGTCGTACTGGGCCCGTGCGCACAGGGGCAGCAGCAGGGCCAGGCACAAAGCGGCGAAGCGAAGGTGGTTTTTCATCAAAAAAATTTTCATTTCAGCCACGAAATAGCTAATTTCGCGCCAAATGACAAAGATACTAAAAATATTTATCATAAGCCTCCTGCTCCTGGAGCTTCCCGCCTGGGGACAGGGCTACTCCATCTCTCCGGTAAACGCCGACGCCGTCCTGAACGCCGAAACCATCCGATCCAACGTGGAACACCTTTGCGCCAAAGAACTGGGCGGCCGGGCCACCGGCACCGACGGCGGCCGCAAGACCGCGGCCTGGCTGGAAGGCAACTTCCGCGTGCTGGGGCTGCAGCCCCTGGGCGGCGCCTGGCTGCACGGCTTCAACACCTCCGACGGCATGGCCCGCAATGTCATCGGCCTCATTCCCGGCAGCGCCTCGCCGGCCCGGTACGTCATCCTGATGGCGCACTATGACAACCTGGGCATCCTGAACGGCACCTTCTATCCCGGCGCCGACAGCAACGCTTCGGGTGTAGCGGCCCTGCTGCAACTGGCCGAGATGGTTACGCGCATGAACACCTGCCACAAGATTTACCGCAACGGCCTCATCGTGGTGGCCCTGGACGCCAAGGAGAAGAACCAGGGCGGCGCCGAAGAGCTGTGGCGCCTCATTTCCCAGCGCAAGCTCCTGGACCCCGTTTCCGGCAGCCCTGTTACACCGGACCAGATTTCCCTGGTGGTGAACCTGGACCAGATTGGCGGCACTTCGTCACCCCTCACCGAAGGCAATCCCCGTTTCCTGATGATGCTTTCGGATGAATCCACCGGCCGCCGCAACTCTCTGGACAGCGCCAACAAGGACCGCGGATTCGGCCTGGAACTGGCCTACGACTATTACGGCAGCAAGGACTTCACCCGTCTTTTCTTCCGCCGCATCTGCGACCAGCGCGTGTTCCTGGACCACGGCATCCCCGCCGTGATGTTCACCAGCGGCATCACCCTCAACAACAATAAGTCCACGGACACCCCCGACTCCCTGGACTACGACGTCCTCAAAGACCGCGTCCGCCTCATCTTCCGCTATCTGGACAAGGTGCTGTAAGGGATTGCGGCAGAGACTCCCTCAGCCACACGGCACCACACGGGCCCAATCTCCAGGCGCAAGATTTAGGAGAAAACGGGAATAATTCGTATCTTTGCAGGATATGTTGAAGGACTTCCTGAAAATCATGAGGCAGTATGCCTCTCCGTATAAGGGCCATCTGGGAGCGTCGGTGGTGCTGAACATCCTGAGTGCGGTGTTCAACATCTTCTCGTTCGCCGTGCTGGTACCGCTGCTGCAGATCCTGTTCAAGGTGAACGACCAGGTGTACAGCTTCATTCCGTGGAGCGCGGACATGCCCAAGAAGGACATCGTGGTGAACAACTTCTACTACTATGTGTCGGACTTCGCCGCCACGCACGGAATTGTGAACACACTGGTCCTGCTGGCCGTGGTGATGATTGCGTTCACGCTGCTCAAGACCAGCTGCTACTTTGGCTCCAATGCGGTGATGATTCCCATTTCCACGGGCATCGTAAAAGAAATCCGCTGCCGCATCTACGACAAGATTCTCAGCCTTCCCATCGGCTTTTTCACGGAAGAGCGCAAGGGAGACATCGTGGCCCGCATCACGGGAGACGTGAGCGAGGTGGAGAATTCCATCATCGCGTCCCTGTCCCTCATGATCAAGGACCCCATCCTCATCGTCATTTACTTCGGCTTCCTCATCTGGTTAAGCCCGGAGATGATGATTTTCACCATCCTCTTCGCACCGGCGTTCATCTGGGTGATGGGCCTCATCGGCAAGCAGCTCAAGCGCACGTCGCTGGAGGCGCAGGCCCTGTGGAGCGACACCATGAGCCAGGTGGACGAGACCCTGGGCGGCCTGCGGGTGATCAAGGCTTTCAACGCCGAGAAAAAGATGCACGCCCGGTTCCATGACATCACGGACCGGATGCGCCGCCGCATTGCCCGCGTGAGTACCCGCCAGCAGCTGGCCCATCCCGTAAGCGAATTCCTGGGCACCACCATGCTCATGATCGTACTGGTGGTGGGCGGTGCCATGATCGTGGGCGGCAAGAGCCTCCTGGGCACCGGCAAGTTCATCGACGCCCCCACGTTCATCTTCTTCCTGATTATCCTGTACTCTGTCATAGAGCCCATCAAGGAGCTGTCCAAAGCCTCCTACAGCATACGCAAGGGCCTGGCGTCCATGGAACGCATCAACAAGATCCTGGAGGCCGAAAACCCCATCAAGGATCCCGTCAATCCCCTGCCGCTCACCGCTTTCGAGCACAGCATCCAGCTGGAAGACGTGAGCTTCAGCTACGACGGCAACCGCCGTATCCTGGACCACGTGGACCTGGAAATCCCCCGTGGCAAGATGATTGCCATCGTGGGCGAATCGGGCGCCGGCAAATCCACGCTGGTAGACCTCATCCCCCGTTTCTGGGACGTGACCGACGGCCGCATCACCCTGGACGGCAAGGACATCCGGGAAGTGAACGTGAAGGACCTGCGCGCCCTCATGGGCAACGTGAACCAGGAACCTATCCTGTTCAACGACACCATCTTCAACAACATCGCTTTCGGCGTGGAAGGGGCTACCGAGGAACAGGTGATCGCCGCGGCCAAGATTGCCAACGCCCACGAGTTCATCATGGAGAAGGAGGACGGTTACCAGACCAATATCGGCGACCGCGGCAGCAAACTCTCCGGCGGCCAGCGCCAGCGGCTCTCCATCGCCCGCGCCGTGCTCAAGAACCCGCCCATCCTCATCCTGGACGAAGCCACCGCTTCCCTGGATACGGAGAGCGAGCGCATGGTGCAGGACGCCCTGGACCGCCTGATGAGTTCCCGTACCACCATCGCCATCGCCCACCGGCTCTCCACCATCAAGAATGCCGATGAAATCATCGTGATGCACGAAGGCCGCATTGTGGAGCGTGGCCGCCACGAGGAGCTCATCGCCCTGGACGGCTATTACAAGAAACTGAACGACATGCAAGCCCTGTAAAGGATGACACACAACCAGAAAATACTCTTCCGCTTTCTGTTCCTGCTGTACCTTTCAGGCGTGCTGTACCTGTGCTTCGGACGCTTTGACAACGCCCCTTCCGTGGAATGGAGCCTCTTCGGCATCCCCACGGACAAGCTGGTGCATTTCTGCATGTTCTTCCCCTTCCCCATCCTGGCTTTCCTGGCCTTTGACCGGTACACCGAGACAGCCCGCAAGACGCTCGCCTTCGTGGGCATCACCCTGGCGGTGGGTCTCCTGCTGGCCGTGGGCACCGAATGGGGCCAGGCCCATTTCACCGATTACCGCAGCGCGGATCCCTGGGATTTTGTGGCCGATACGTCGGCCCTGGTAGTCAGCTCCATCCTGGTGAGCATCTGGGACATCCGTAAACAGAAAAAATGAAGCGTCTCTTCCTGATTCTCCTTCTGGCGGCCGCCGGCCTTTCCCTTGAGGCCCAGCAGAAACCCCGGGCCCGGGATTTCCAGACGGTGGCCGATTCCCTCCAACAGCGTATGATGCGCCGCACGGGCGTGGTCTCTCCCTTCAAGGTGGACAAGGCCATCGTGCGCGGCAAAAGCGTAGACCTGTACTTCTCCTCCAACGCATCTGCCTTCCCCTGGCGCGCCGGGGACCCTGAATGGTTCCGCTCGCAGGTGGAAAGCCTTTCCCGCACCGCCCGGCGGGGGTACGCCCTGGGGAATCTCTACGTCGGAAGACAGCCTCTCAGCGCCCTCCCCATGCCGGAGCTCACCGCCGACGGCAAGCCCATCGGCAATGGTTTCCGCACCGCCGATCCCCGCGAGAAGACGCCCGCTCTGGTACGCGGCAACGACTGGTGGCCCCTGGGCCTGAGCGGCCGGCACATCGCCCTCTGGCAGAGCCACGGCTTCTACTGGGAAGAGGAAAACGACCGCTGGGAATGGCAGCGCTCCCCCAATCACCGCACCATGGAAGACCTCTTCACGCAAAGTTTCGTAGTCCCCTTCCTGATGCCCATGCTGGAGAACGCCGGCGCCGTGCTCCTGTGCCCGCGCGAGCGTGACCCGCAGGTGAACGAAGTGGTGTGCGACAACGACGATGCCTTCTCCGGCCCCCGCGAGCAAGGGATGCGCCGCCAGGGCCGCTACAGTGAAAAAGGCGTGTGGGCCGATGCCGGAGTGGGATTCGCCGACGCCCAGCCGTCCTACAGAGACCTGGAAAACCCCTTCACCATGGGCACCGCCCGGATGGCCGATGCCGTCACCTCCGACAAGAAAGACCCCGACCGCATCTTCTGGCGGCCGGACATCCCCGAAAAGGGCGATTACGCCGTATACATCTCCTACAAGAGCTTCTCCAACAGCACCACCGACGCCCGCTACACCGTCCACTACCTTGGCGGGGAGCGCCTGTTGCACGTGAACCAGCAGATGGGCGGCGGCACCTGGATCTATCTGGGCACTTTCCCCTTCGCCAAGGGCAACGACGGCTATGTAGAGCTCACCACCCTTAGTTCATCGGCCGGCATCGTATCGGCCGACGCCGTGCGCTTCGGCGGCGGAATGGGTAAGACCGAGCGCGGAGGCAGCATCTCCGGGATGCCCGCCTACGTGGAGGGCGCCCTGTACAATATGCAGTACGCGGGCATCGACCTGGGCCTGTTCGACGAATGGGAGGACGAATACACCAAGGATTACGCAGGCAGGGGCCGATGGGTTCAGGAACTCACCGGCGGCTCCCGCGTGAACCCTTCCGAGACCGGCCGGCGCATCCCCGTGGACCTCTCCCTGGCCTGGCACACCGACGCCGGCGTCACGCCCAACGACTCCATCGTGGGCACGCTGGCCATCTATACCCGCACCAACAAGGGACAGGCCAAGTTCCCCAACGGTGAAGACCGCATGAGCAGCCGCCTGTACTGCGACCTGGTGCAGACGCAGGTGGTGAACGACATCCGCACCTTATACGAACCCGAGTGGACCCGTCGCCAGCTGTGGGACCGTTCCTACAGCGAGAGCCGTACGCCCAACGTGCCTGCCCTGCTGCTGGAACTCCTTTCGCACCTGAATTTCGCCGATATGCGCTACGGGCTGGACCCGCAGTTCCGCTTCACCGCGGCGCGGTCTGTATACAAAGGAATGCTCAAGTACCTGAGCGCCCGCTACGGCTGTGAATACGCCGTGCAGCCGCTCCCGGTGCACGCCTTCAAGGCCACCCTGGCCGACGGGCGCGTGACCCTGCGCTGGCAGCCCACGGAAGACAGCCTGGAGCCCACCGCCACGCCCAAATATTATAAGGTATATACGCGGGTGGGAGAAAGCGGCTTCGACGCCGGGTACCAGGTGAACGACACCACCGTGAGCCTCCCGTTGGAAGAAGGCCACCTGTACAGTTTCAAGGTGACCGCCTGCAACGACGGCGGCGAGAGTTTCCCCTCCGAGATACTCTGCGCCGGTTATCCGTCCCGGACGGCCCAGAAAGTGGTGGTGGTGAACAACTTCACCCGCGTGGCCGCTCCCGCCTGGTTTGACACGCCGCAGTACGCCGGCTTCACCGAGGACCTGGACAGCGGCGTACCGTGGGGCCGGGACCTGCTGTATGCGGGCGCCGTGAACCAGTTCGACCGTTCCGTGGAGTGGCTGGACGACGACAACCCCGGCTTCGGCGGCTGCTATATAGACAAGGCCGGCAGTATTGTGGCCGGCAATTCCTTCGACTTCTCCGTCCAGCACGGGCGTGTGCTCCTGCGCGCCGGCTATGCCGTGGAATCCTGCAGCGCAGAGGCCTTCGACGGCCTTTCCCCCGCTTTTGCGGCCGATATCATCTGCGGCAAGCAGCTCACCACCCGCGTGGGCCGCGGTGCCGTCCCGGACCGTTATACCGTCTTCACCGAGTCCCTGCAGACGGCGCTCCGGCAGTTTACATCGGCCGGCGGGCACGTGCTCATTTCCGGCGCCTACATCGGCACCGACGCCTGGGACACGGTATATCAGGGGGTGGAAAAAGGCCCCGAAACCACCCGCCAGTTCATCCGGCAGGTGCTGGGCTATGAATGGCTCACCAACTTTGGAGACGCCTCCGGCAAGGTGATGCCCGCCCGCGGCAGCAGCCTGCCCGCCGTGAGCTACAACAAGGAATGGTCCCCCACCGTGTATCGCGTGGAAAACGCCGACGGCATCAAGCCGGCATCGGGCCGCAGCAAGATCCTCATGCGCTATCAGGGCACGCTGATCCCCGCCGCCACCTGGTACGACGGCCCCGGCTACCGCGTGGCAGCCTTCGGCTTCCCGCTGGAGACTTCTCCCCAGCTGGAAGGCTTATTGAAGGGTGTGATGAAAAAATTCCAGTAAAGACTACATCCTGTCCGGAAGTTCGATACCCAGCAGGGCCATGGCGCTGCGCAGGGTACGGGCCATCACGGCGATGAGTTCCAGGCGGTACTTCAGGACGGCCTGGTTCTCTTCCTTGAGGATGGGGGTCTCGTGGTAATACTGGTTGAACTCCTTGGCCAGGTCGTAGGCGTAGTTGGCGATAACGGCGGGGCTCAGGGCTGCGCCGGCTTCGGCCACCTTGGCGGGATACAGGGACAGGAGCTGCGTGAGGCGGATCTCCTTGGCCGAGGGTTCCACGGAGGCGTTGACATCGGCCGGGCCGAAAGGTACGCTGGCCTTGCGCAGGATGCTGCAGATACGGGCGTGGGTGTACTGGATGAAGGGACCGGTGTTGCCGTTGAAGTCGATGGATTCCTTGGGGTTGAACAGCATGGTCTTCTTGGGATCCACCTTGATGATGAAGTACTTCAGGGCGCCCAGGCCGATGACGTGGTACAGCCGGTCTTTCTCTTCGGCCGACAGGTCTTCCAGCTTGCCGCTTTCTTCGGAGGTCTTCCTGGCCTCCTCGTACATGCTTTGGATGAGGTCGTCGGCGTCTACCACCGTGCCCTCGCGGGACTTCATCTTGCCTTCCGGCAGCTCTACCATGCCGTAGCTCAGATGGTAAATCTGGTCGGCCCAGTCAAAGCCCAGCTTCTTGAGGATGAGCTTGAGCACCTGGAAGTGATAGTCCTGTTCATTGCCCACCACGTACACGTGGGAATCCAGGTTGAAGTTGGCGAAACGGCGCTCGGCGGTACCCAGGTCCTGGGTGATGTAGACGGACGTGCCGTCTCCGCGCAGCACCAGCTTGCGGTCCAGGCCGTCGGCGGTGAGGTCGCACCACACGCTGCCGTCGGGGTCCTTCACGAAGACGCCTTCGGCCAGGCCCTTCTGCACCAGCTCCTTGCCCAGGAGGTAGGTTTCGCTCTCGTGGTCCACCTGGTCGAAGGTGATGCCCAGGGCGGCGTAAGTCTCATCAAAACCGGCATACACCCAGCCGTTCATCATGGCCCAGAGTTCCCGCACATGCGGGTCTCCGGCTTCCCAGTCTACCAGCATCTTGTGCACCTCGTCAATAATCTCCGGGTGCTCCTTTTCCATCTGGGCATAGGCCACGTAGCAGTCTCCCACCAGGTGGTCGCCCTTCTTGCCGGTGCTCTCCGGCGTAGCGCCGTCGAACTTCTTCTCCCAGGCGTACATGCTCTTGCAGATGTGCACGCCGCGGTCGTTCACGATGGTGCTCTTGATCACGGTGTTGCCGCAGGCCTTGAGGATGCGGGACACGCTGTCTCCCAGCAGGTTGTTGCGGATATGGCCCAGATGCAGGGGCTTGTTGGTGTTGGGGGAAGAGAACTCCACCATGATGCGCTTGCCGGTATCGGGCAGCTGACCGAAGTTGTCATCGGCCGCCATGGCCTGCAGGTTCTCGCTCCAGTAAACCGGGGAGAAGGACAGGTTCAGGAAACCTTTTACGCTGTTGAAGGCGGCAATCTCCGGGACGTTGTCCACCAGCCACTGGCCGATGGCGTTGCCCGTGGCGTCGGGCGCCTGGTGCGTGATCTTGAGCAGGGGGAAGGTGACCAGGGTATAATCCCCTTCGAACTCCTTGCGGGTAACAGAAACCTGAAGTGACGTTTCCGCCACTTCAGTTCCGTAAATAGCTTGAATGGCCGCTGCGGCCTTCTGCTGAATGAAGCTCTCTGCGCTCATTATCCCAGGTAGCTCTTAAGGAGTTTGCTGCGGGACGGGCTCTTGAGACGGCGGATGGCCTTTTCCTTGATCTGGCGCACGCGCTCACGGGTGAGGCCGAAACGCTCGCCAATCTCTTCCAGGGTCATTTCCTGGCAGCCGATGCCGAAGAAGCTCTTGATGATTTCCCGCTCACGGTCCGTGAGGGTGCTAAGGGCGCGCTCGATTTCCGTGTTGAGGCTTTCGTTCACCAGGCCCTTGTCGGCACTGGGGGAATCGTCGTTGGGAAGAACGTCCAGCAGGCTGTTGTCCCCCCCTTCCACGAACGGCGCGTCCACGCTCACGTGGCGGCTGCCCACCCGCAGGGTGTCGGAAATCTTGTCCTTGGGAACGTCAATCATCT
>JAEEGL012889536.1_pt1 | contig 15304 bp, 13 predicted proteins | sample 9134231 | NCBI WGS metagenome assembly JAEEGL01 (sample SAMN16246548, study PRJNA631951) | gut metagenome | biome: gut microbiome; feature: rumen; material: fiber-attached | host: Bos | place: Iran: Karaj | collected 2018-10 | reverse complement strand
CAGCGAAGAAGCGATAGATTATTTCAAGCAGATGTCCGAGCAGTGCGGCCTCCCCTATCAGACGCTTATCAACCTCTATCTTGTTGACTGCGCGGAGAAGAAGCGCCAGCTTCAGATGAGCTGGAACTGAAAAGGGCTAGGAAAAGAAGAAGCTGCATGGTGTTTGCCATGCAGCTTTTCATTTGTCGCCTGCCGGGCGACCACTTGACTGCCCTTTTTGAGTATAATATATAATAGAGATGAATTTTTACGGAGGAATGCATCATGGATAAGATAAGAAACGGCGCTCTGAAAGGCGCGATAGTCGGAGACATAGTCGGCTCGATATATGAGTTCAATAATCACAGGAGCAAGGATTTCCTGCTGTTCGGGGAGAAATGCTTCTTTACGGACGACAGCGTTATGAGCATTGCTGTGGCTCATGCTATAGCGCTGTGGAAAGGCTGGACTGAGGATGACGGGCTCCGGAAGGATACCCTGTTCGATACTTTCGTAGCCACGATGCAGAGGTTTGGAAATGACTACCCCGGAAGAGGATACGGCGGCCGCTTTCTGGACTGGCTTTATCTTCCGGTTCCGAAGCCTTATAACAGCTGGGGCAACGGAGCTCCCATGAGGTGCTCTGCTGCAGGGATGTTCGGGGATTCCGCGGAGGAGGCATACAAGCTGGGAGAAGCCACTGCTGAAGTGACCCACAACCATCCTAATGCAATGCTTGCTGCCGGCCTCACCGCCGAGCTCATCTGGAAGGCAAGGCACGGAGAGAGCATGGAGCAGCTAAAAGCCAGGGCTGAAGAGGCATATGAGATAAAAACATGCGATTATTATAATATCCCTGAAAACAATAGATTTTCAGAGGCATCGCAGTATACGATGCCCCCCGCCCTTGCAGCCTTCCTTGAGAGCACTTCCTTCGTGGACTGCATCCGCAACGTTATGTATGTTGGCGGCGACAGTGACACGATAGGTGCTATCGCCGGAGCAATGGCTGAGGCTTACTGGGGTATCCCCGATGATATCTGGGAGAAGGCGGAGAGCTATCTGGATGAGAGGCTGAAGACAATAGTGAGCGATTTCTATGCCGCCACAGTAGAAAAGGAGACAGACTGATGAAAGGTGCCATTATAGGAGACATAGTCGGCTCGATATTCGAGCACAAAAACCTGAGATCGAAGTTTTTTCCCCTTTTCGGTCCCGGCTGCCACTTTACTGACGATACCGTCTGCACCGTGGCAGTGGCTTCGGTCTTCACGGACGGTTGGGATGAAGTTAAGGACGGCGGCGACTATGCCGAGCACCTCTATCTTCCCCTGAGGAACCGCCTTCTAAATTATGGCCAGGCTTATCCTCACGCCGGCTACGGCAAAGGATATAAGCAATGGCTGCGGGAGCCGGATCCCCGGCCTTATACCAGCGCCGGAAACGGGGCTCCGATGAGATGTTCCCCCGCCGGCTGGGTGACGAACGATCCGCGGGAGGCGATGGGGCTTGGAGTTTTCACCTGCATGCCGACTCACAATCACCCCGCCTCGGCAGTCGCCGCGGGACTAGTCGCGGAGCTGATATGCCTGGCGCGCAACGGGGCTTCGATGGATGAGCTGCGCCGGGAGGCCGAGGAATACTATACGATACCGAAAGTCGATGAGCTGCGGCCTGAATACAGATTCCATGCTTCCAGCAGAGGCACCATGCCCGCGGCTCTGGCGGCTTTCTTTGAGAGCAGATCCTTTGAGGACGCCGTCCGCAATGCGATAAGCCTCGGCGGCGACAGCGACACTCTTGCCGCCATCACCGGCTCCCTCGCCGAAGCCTTCTGGGGCATCCCGGAAGAGATTTGGGAAAGCGCGAAGAACTATCTGGACGAGGCGCTGCTGGAAGAAGTCGAGAGGTTTTATAAGAAGTTCGGGTAGTAGAAAAGACGTTTTCTGTTGACGCTAATTAAAAAAAAAGCATAGAATTTTTAATTAAGTTTCATCGCATATCCGGCAATTAAATCTTGCTTTAATTGCTTTTAAACCGCAGATGTCAGTTGTGCTCTTTCTTCTTTTACTGCCTATTTCTTGAATAATCTCTCAAATAATAACACAGCGGTGTAGTCGCAAAGACTGCACCGCTGTGCTTGCCTGGAGGATCTTAAAGTGAAAACACAGAATTCTAAGGAGTGAAAATATTGGAAGTGGTTATTTAATTATTGAATAGTATGCTGGCAAAATTCTGGGCATAGTATATATCGTAGCCCATTGTTCCAACAAGCAGCCATGCCAGTAGCAAAGCACCAACTGCAGCACTGATCCACACATTTTTAGTCGTACGGAACAGACGTCTTGAGACATAGTTTACCACCGGAACAGAGAAGATGTAACCATAGGTGAATGTCCATTTAGCACCATTCTTTGCCATCAGGAGCGCATCTATCAAGCAGATGATCCAGACCCCGAGAGAGTTGACGAATACTGCCAGCATATCGTCAGCGAATTCGCCTTTACCGGTTTTAGGTGCATAGTTGAGAGCAAGGGCACCAAACAGTAAGGATGGCAGGAAGATGACAGCCAGTCTGACAACAAACCACCAATGCTCAACTTTGAGGTCAGTCAGAGCAAACATCCAGAGCCGATAATCCTGATTGAAGAGATACTTGATCAGCATCATGGAGGCAAATGCCACTATTATCACGATAAGCGCAAGTATCAGCGACTTGATAATAGCCAGAATGTTTATAAACACATTCGTATTCGCAAACTGGCTCGTTCCGTTCTTTTTCTTATCGATAGCAGAAAGAACGATAACCTCAATTAGTGAGAGTATGCCTATCACTGCAAGGAATATTGGCACCATCCACCAGCTGAAGAACAGAGGATGGAGCTGCGTGGCATGGAAGTACATCCACGGCTGTTCGGCAACTTTGTCCAGAACAAGCGTTGCGATAATTCCAATCACTACAGCAATTCCATTGATTATCCAATAGCGTTTCTTGCTTGTTTCAAGCGGCGCCACCTTTTCCTCGCCCAAGCAGGGAGCAAAGAATGCTGTGCCGCAAAGTAGCTTTGCTAAAGGCATGAGAGCCGTAAGCATAGCCACCATTGCGAGAGCATTGCAGAGTTCTCTCCAGACAAAGTGACTGCTGCCATAAGCATCTATCGGGACTGCGCCTGAAGCTCCGAGATTTCCATTGTTATAATTGAGCGTCTGCTCGAAGTATTTCACAACGTCTGCGGCAGTCTGCACAGACATGAAGTTTTTGCTGTGCGACTCAACATTTAGCGTAAAGAGCCTTACACTTCTTGCATCAAGTGCTTCCTGCAGCTTTTCATTATTTGCAATATTGTCTGGGAAGGTACCGAGGATCTCACTTGATTGAGTCACATCATCCACGGCATACCATTTATCTGGCTGCAGGTCTGCTGTAGGATAATAAGCTTCTGCATAGGCGGGGGTGAGATAGAAGCCAACACGGTCGAAAGTGCCATTGACTATGGCTCTGTTTATGCGGATGTTCCTCATAACGGTATGGCCGGCGACTTCGACTTCTTTCAGAGCCTTAGTATTCGGAGCGTCACCGCCGATCAAGCAGAGAGCACGGGGACGAGTATTGAACCATTCTTCTTTTTCAGCCCGGATATAATTATAAAGTTCAAGCTCTCCATCAGAGAGTTTATTTGCAGCAACATCATCAGCATTTTTGGATAGTTCTTCTTCAGTGATCTCTTTCCCGAACTGCTCATAAAGCACGTTGAGCATGATGTCATTGAAGCTCAGATAGCCGTTGTCCAGAACAGCAGCCATCTCCATTCGTCTTGAGCCCTGAGAATGACCCGCAAGCCCTATCCTGGTGGCATCAACGAATTTCAGAGAACGAATGAAGTTAAGGGCATCTACAGTACCGCTTGATGATGAATTGGTTACATACTGATCGATACCCATATTACTCTCATCATAGACAGGCAGTTCACTATAGCCAGTTGCATAACCGTTGATATTCATAACAACGAATCCGCGGCGGGCAAGCTCCTCAACAATACCTCTGTAGTTGTTCTTTGTAACACCGGCACCATGCGCAAAAATTACAGCTGGGAGTTTGTTCCTGTCAGTAACACCGGCAGGGTAATATAGGTCAGCCTGCAATACAGCTCCTCTTGCATCGATGGAGATTTCTTCAACTTTGATCCTTCCACCATTCGTGGTAATCAGCTGAGCTACAAAGCTGAAAATAAGTATCAGACAAAGACATATCAAGAGAACTCTAACACAGCCAGCTTTAGTACTAAGTGTCAGCTTTTTTTCTTTCATTTTGACCCATTTCCTTTCATAGTATTTTATATTTAGTTTTCTATCTTCCCGGGATCAGCGGGATCTGAATTTTGACCATCTCCCCGTTAAAGATTATCGTGTGTATGGATCAATTTACGAGAAGATAAATCAATCCATTTGGATTAATTTTATTATAGAATCAGGGTCTTCAAACTTCAATTATCAGCATTCATAGAAATGGTTTAAAAATTTTGTATAAGTTGTCTAAAGGCCGAAAACCCCTTTTATTTATTGGGAAAAATCAAAATCGCCCGTCCGCGTTTCTTAGTGGACAGGCGATCATTTTTTCAGTTATTTCAATCGATTTTTATAAGCTCTATCTTCTGGGAGTATTTTGCCGACGGCAGGTCATCGTTCAGCAGATTGAATGCTTCTGTAAAGGCCTCTATATCCTCGTCGCTGAACCGGTCGAGGGCTTTGAAAAAGTCATCCCAGATCTCACTTCTCATAGCGTCCGTGCGCTCCTTATAGAATTGCACGGCAAGCTCCGTCGGCCTGAGGACGATGTTTTTATTATTGCCTTTAACGCGGTATTTCTCCGCAAGGCCCACCTTCTGCAGGTGGCTCACCATTCTGAAGAATGAGCTCTGCGGGATACCTATCATCCGGGAGAGCTCTATCATGCTGTAATATTCTTCCCGCTGCTCAACTATCAGCTCGGTAATTATCCATTCCTGGTTGGTTATGACTATATCGTCATTCAGGCTGACTTTTTCATTCAGGCCGCTGCTTACTATATTGCTGTGCTTTATTATGGCTTTCAGCAGCGGGATATATCTGTTCTCTTTCTTTCTGCTCATCGCTTACCTCTCAGATAAAGCCTTTATAAGCTTATAATACACCGGTTTTTCTCTCCAGGCAATCAGAATGCAAAAGTTCGGCGTCCCGGAGCGCAATGAAACCGGCTTTGCCAAAAGCGGATGTCTGGGAAGATCCGGGCGTATTTCTTGTTCTGCTGTTCCTTTTATGATAATATTGGTTCCTGAAAGGGAGATGCCTATGAAGATATGTATCATGTCACCCTGAGCTCTTGCGAAGGGTCTCTCTGCCAAGGGATTCTCCAGTTCGGTTTCAACGAAAAATGCTTCTCTATGCTTGCATTTTTCGGAAACCTGTTGAGGCCGACCGGTTGACCCAAAATCAGAGATTTTGACCGGTCAGGCTCACTGCGTTCAGAATGACAGAGGATAAAAGGGAATTGCCTATGAAGAAGCTTGTTTCTTTCCTGCTGATCCTTGCGTTTTGCCCGGCTCTCTTTGCGTGCGGCGGTCGCCCCGCGCCGGCGGCTTTGCCGACTCCGGAGTCCAGGGATCCGCAGGAGGTTTTACCGGCCGCTTCGCCCGCGGTCTCCTCACCGGATATATCCGTTCCGGAGGAGGGAAACGCCAATCTTACCGCGCAGAAGCTCCTGTCCGATCCGGAAAGGTACGCGGGAAGAAAGGTGACGGTGGAAGGCTTTGTTTCATCAAAGGTGAACATGGTCTCGCAGGACGGCCGCTCCTGGAGCTATTACCAGATCAGCGTTGTGGACGAGAGAAAATATGTTGAAGGCAATGTGCTGAAGATACAGACCGGCGTCACGCCCACCTATTACCAGTCGAAATGGCTGAAAGAGGAAGAGAACCTGGTGAAGGGCGATTACGGGCTGGTGTTTACGATTTCCGCCGCGGACTACGAGCTCGTCAGCCCCGGATACAGGATAGTTCTGAGCGGATACGCCTGGACCGAAGGCGACAGGCCGGTGCTGGAAGACACTTACGGGACTTATCATGCGAGCCATTATCTGAGCAGCGGGAAGATCCTTGAGATACTGAGCATGAAATAGTCCTCCTCCCAAGCTCCATATCACTCGCCCCGGCGGCAAAACATAAAACGCATCACAAAAAAGAAGACAGTATGCATCCGCATTCTGCCTTCTTTTTTTATGCCATTAGCTGCCGTATCAGTAGTCCGTCACGTAGTTGATGATCTTCTGAGCCGTGCTGTAGCTCACTTTCCTGTTGTCGCCGTTTTTCAGCCAGCTGTTTATGTTGCCGGGATTGAGAGCAAGGTCCTTGTACAGCCTGTAATTGCTGCAGCGTTTGGTTGCCTGGAGCCTCAGGATCTTCTCGCGCATCCTGGCCTTCAGCTGTTCTTCCGTCTCCGGCTCGTCATGCTTCACTTTGAATGAGTTCCATACCTTGCAGTATTCCTCGGGGAGCGCTCCGGTTTCGAGCGCATTTTCTATATCCGTATGCTCGAGCCGGGAAAGCATATTGAGCAGCTCGTCTGAGCGGGCTTGCTTAATAAGATTTGAACGCAGAGTATCGGCTTTTCCATGCGTTACGGCATAGAGAAGCAACGGTGCTCTCAGTCTGTGATTTTTATCTGCCGCTTCAGCTGCGAGCGCAGTAAGATCGAGTGTTCGGGAACAGGAGAGCCCCTTGACATAGCTTGCAAGAAATCCCTTAAATGTCAGTTCTCTCATCCGGACCGTACCTCCTTACATATTCGCCGTACTCATAAAGAAAGTCTCTGTATCTCTGCTCGTTGAGCGCGCTGGCTTTTGCCTCATCCTCATCCAATGCAAGGCGGCGCAGCCTGTCCCAGTCAATATTCTTCACAACATTCTCCGAAACCAGATCCTGCCGGTCGGTTTCCCTGTTGGAATAGAGTTTGGCAACAACGATATCCTCCAGCGAGCATGAATAGAAGATGATCTTCTTACCGCCCACGGGAAGCCGGACCAGCCTGTCCTCAAAGTTATACGGGAAGTTGTTTATGAAGGTGGAGACTCTCAGATTCGCGTCGTATTTTGCCAGAAGGTGCCGGATCTCGGGAGATGCCTCAAGTGCATCGATATCCTGTGTAGCTCTGGAAATAACTCCCAGAAGCACAAGACCGCTGCCGCCGACGATTATCATCTTATACAGATGCGGCGTATCGATTGTTGCAAAGGCTTCCATATCAAGCCTTTCAAGCCGTCTGAGAATATCCTTCTGATCCATGATGCGCACCTCATATTTTTGAATAATACTATTAATCAAAATTATTATAAGGTGATATCTGCTGATTGTCAACGCTAATTCTATGATTTTGATGAGCAGATCCTTCGGCGTGGCCTCAGGATAACAGGGAAAAGTTTTGACTGTCGGCTTTCATCTGTCGCATCACAGGCGGGTATATGCTATAATGTATTCAAATCAGAAAGAGGAGAGACCCAAATGAAAAAGCTTACCGCTCTTGCATTGATCCTGGCCTCGGCGTTCGCCCTCTGCGCCTGCGGGGAAGCCGCTCCGGCGGCGTCGGAGCCCGTTGTGACTGAGAAGATAGTTGAGGTCGAAAAGGAAGTTCCTGTTATCCCCGAGGAGTACGCCCGGTTCAAGGATGTTGTGGACGCGCTCGTTGCTGAGGAATATGACAAAGCGCAGGAGCTCATCGAAGAGATGAAGCCGGCACCGGAGATCATTGAAGTAAAGATCGATCAGGACAATTTCCTCGACTATTTTGAATACGTTGAATGGAACAATAAACAAATTGAGAAAACTTCAGACGGAAAGATAAAGTCTGCCTACTTCACTCCGCAGTATGTTCTTAAGGCCGAATATGCCATAGCTCAGGAAAAAGCGGATGAATGCAGCGTTGAAGTCGGCGTTAAATACATAACCAATTTCTATTATCAGGCGAAAACCATGAAAAAGGTCACGATCGATTACGACGCTCTCACCTTCAGCACGACCGCAAAGCCTGATCAGATATATAATGAGGATGAATTGCTGACAGGACGGTACTATGGCGGCGAAGAAGGCCGGATGACCTGCATTCTCCCGTTTTCCGGGCATGTATATATGTTATCCGGGGATCTGTGCCAGATCATCAATGAGGAAGATGTCAGCATTGTCTCCGCTGAGGGCACGATTTATCTTTGCAGCATCCCTGCAGAGGCAGGAGAGCCCGCCGCTGACGAAAAGGAAGCGATCACGGTGGCGCTGAAGCCCGGTGAGATCCTCCCCGCTGAGTTTGAGCAGTTCAAAGATGTTCTGGATCTGCTTGTAAATGCCGGTTTCGATGGAGCGCAGGCGTTGATCGAGGGGATGAAGCCGGTGCCGGAACCCCTGCCCGTCGTGGAAGTGGCGATCACGAAGGATAATTTCTTCGATTATTTCGAATATGTGGACATCCCCGGGATATATATTGAAAACGGCACTGAGAAGGACTCTGCGGGAAAGATAACAAGGGTGGTCGTTCTTTCCGGCTTTTACCTCAGGCCGGAATATGCCATTGCCGAAGAGAAGCTGAATGACTGTTATGTCGATATCGGGATCAAGTGGAAAAGACTGGATTTCAGCAGAAACAAAAACATCACCGTGGATCTTGAAAACCGCAGCTACACCGTGACCGGAAAGCCGTCCTCGTCCCAGCAATATGATGATATGAGGTCGGCATGTCTTTTTGAATATCCCGGCGAGCCCGCGATGTATGGCATTATCTTTTCGTCCGCCACCATTCTGAGCGACGGGAAAAAACAGCCTACCATGATCAAGGATCAGGAGAGCTTTGACCTTGTCTCCGCAGAAGGAACTCTGTATCTTTACGGATAAGCGCAAATAACATAAGCGGTGCGGTCGCAATGACCGCACCGCTGTTTTTTTCCTATATTGCCCTTTGTCATCCTGAGGCGAAGCCGAAGGATCTCTCTTCGCCGGGCCAGTTCGGTTTCAACGAAAAACGCTTCTCTGCGTTTGCTTTTTTCGGAAACCTGTTGAGGCCGTTCGGTTGACCCGAAATCACTCAAGAGGACTAGGCCCTTCGGGCCGTCGCAAGATTTCGACCGAACAGGCAGATGCTTCACTGCGTTCAGAATGACAGAGTATGTCAGGGAAAAGTTTTACAAGCCTGAGCTCCTTCGGCTCAGAACTCCATGAGCCTTGCGTGGTCGTGGTAGGTAACTGGCAGGTAGTATGGCCAGGTCCTGAACCTGTTTTCATACTGAAGATCCGGCGGGGCGATGGTGGCCTCTCCGGAGCAGGCCCACTCCGCTCCCCTGCACATCATCGCAACGAAGGGCGGGCGGCGGATGGTATCGGGTCCGTGGCCGATGGTAACGCAGAAAACGCGGCCTTCGCCGTAGTTCTTCGTCCATGCGACGGGACAGGCTTTGTTTATGTTCGGCAGCTTTTCGAATTCGCGGGTATCGTAGCCATCGAGGATGTGCTTCTGCATCTTTTCGGGCACATAGTCCTCCACCGCGTCGAACACCGTGGCCACAATGCGGACCTCCTCGCCGGGCAGAACTCCCGCCGGAACGAACAGGTCTTCGCAGGGAGTGCTCCAGCTGCGGGGAGAGATGCCTTTTGTGATGCCGTCAGGATCATCGGCGAAGTCTATCACCATATCCAGCTTGGGGCTCTTGCGGAAGCCGCCGGCGATGGAATAGTCCATTCCGGTGAGCTTTTTGAAAAGGGCGCCGGGGTCTTCATGGTCATACATGGCTGAGGCATGGTAGAAGATAACGCCTTTGCCGGAGCTGACGAAATCCGCCAGCGCCTTCTCGGCCGCGTCTCCCCAGCGGGTGAAAACATGGTTTTCCGTCATGGCGAAGTAATTCACCAGCACCGCGTCATAGTTCTGCAGCAGCTCGGGCGTTGCGCCGCGGAAATCCTCGTTGATGGTAACGGTGAACCTGCCGCAGGACTCCAGCAGCGTCCGCAGCCACTCGTTTACCCTCGGGTCGTGGTCCATGGTCGCCTTGCCGGCGGCGATCAGGATATTGTACTTTTCTCTGCTCATCGGGACCCTCCTTTTTTTCTTTTATTCTTTCCGAATCTGCCTTGAATATAAACTACGCGGGGCCGCTCTGTCAAGCCGGGCGGGAGGATCGGGAGAGGCTGCGGCCTCACCGGAAGCCGACCTTCTTTTTTCTTTTTGTGAAATTCCGGGAATGATTTTCCACGTTCCTGACTATTGCGCTTAGCTTTTGCTGCATTTATAATTATTCTGGTAAAAAAAGGTTCGAATTTTGCTTCTTCCGTTAACAGTTCGAGACGAAAAGGAGGCTGTTTGATATGAAAACACTGAAAAAGATAAGCGCACTGCTGCTGGCGGTGATGCTCCTCGCGAGCTTCACGATTGCGGCGTTTGCAGATACAGTTCCTGACAATACTGTAGACAACAATAATCAGAACGTAAATCCCAGCGATACAATGAACACCAATTCCGGGACAGTGACTGACAACATGGGTACGATCACAGACAACTACGGCACTGTTAAGATTAACCATGCCAACGCCACAGTCACGAACAACTACGACACCATCGAAAGCAACTTCAGCATTGGTAGCACGGTCGTGACCAATCAGGCGGGCGGCACGGTCAAGATCAACTACGGACTTGTTCAGACGAATGCTGCTGCAGCTGACGGAAAGCCTGCCGGTGTGGTCGAAACCAACAACGGCACGATTACGGAAAATTACGGCACGGTCGAAACAAACAACGGCTTAATCGGAGATCTAACTGACGAAAGCCTTGGAAACAATGGTACCGTCAAAATCAACGGTGAAAACGGCATAATCGGGAGCAACCAAACCAACGGCGTTGTTGAGACCAACAAAGGCACCATCGGTTTTAACAATGGCACGGTCGAGGACAACTACGGCTCGGTCGACCTCAACTACAGCAATGTCGAGAACAATTATGATGAAAGTAGAGTTTTTTATAATTATGGAACTGTCGTAAATAACAGTGGAACAGTCTATAATTCAAATGAATTCGGTAACGGGACGGTCAAGAACAACTTTGGAGATGGTAAAGTTTATTTTATTGATGCGTCAGAAGGTGGCGACTTAACCGAATCCAGCGCGCAGAACCAGTTCACTTACAATGTTGACATCAAAACCGAGAATGCAACGGCTTCCGACAAACCCACCGGAGATCTGGTTCTGTTCAACGATCTCTACTGGCTGAATGATGCAACCACAACAGGTGGCAGCGTAACAGTAACACCGAAAAACGGCTACACTATTAAACAGGTCGATCTTGACAGCAATGTAGGAACTGCCACAAAGGATGGGAACGGCTGGAAGCTTAACATCAATAAGCTTACAAGCAGCATCTCCCTCCTGATCAAGGGAGAGAAGATAAGCACTCCTGCCCAACCTACAGCGCCGGTGGCGGTATTCAGCTACAAGCTGAGCTTTGATCTGGGCGGCGGAGTGATGCCGGACGGGAAGACAGAGCTTGAGATGAAGTGCTCCTCCGGGCAGAAGATAACTCTCCCCGAGGCCCCCACCAGGGAAGGCTTCGTATTTGCCGGATGGCAGACGGATGTGCGGGGCAAGCCCGTAGTCTTCGAAGCCGGCGCCAAGTACACTGTGAGCGCTGCTAAGACCTTTACCGCTCTGTGGATCGAAGCTTAAAGAGTACTCTTTGAATAGATATCAGGACTTTTTAAATCATTATATCTGAAGGGAGCGGATGATATATGAAGACTATTAAGAGGATATGCACCCTGCTGCTGGCGGTTATGCTCATCGCGAGCTTTTCCGTGAACGCGTTTGCAGAGGATGAGCCTGCAGCGGAGGGAGATACAAATACTCCAGCTGAGGAAGGGGCAAAGGCAGTACCCGATACTGATGGGACAAGGAGTGTTACGGCAGAAAACTCGAAAGAGGTAACTGGTGTGTTTGTTAGTGGCCCTATGGTTCATGTCGATCCTTCTGGAGAGAATAACTATGTAAAATATGGCACCACTTATACCGACCTCACCGGCGGCGGTTCTGTGACCGTCACAGCTGCCTCTGAGGACAAACCTTTTACCGTATCTATCGACGGTGACATCATATACTCCGATGGGAATGCTCTGAATGTGCAATCACATGGACGAGGTCCTATCTCTGTAGAGACCACAGGGGATGTTACATCTACGGCCAATAATCCTTCTTGTTCAGGCATCAATGCCTTTGCTTCGGGGGGTAATAACAGCAGCGTTAGCATCAAAACAAACGGGGATACCAGAGGTTACAATGGTGTACATGCTCAGGGCGGTTATGCGAGCGGCGCTGGTGACACAAGCCTGGAGACCCATGATATTATTTCCACCGATGGTTACGGCATTCAAGCATATGCTTTCTACAGCGGAAGCGTAACCATCACAGCTGACAGTGTAAATGCAGGCGGAACCGGAATTGAAGTTTATACTAATTATGGCAGTACCGATAAAGTCAGTACTGTTGATATAACAGTAAAAGAAAACGTGTCCGGAACAACCGGAATAATTGTTGATGATTATAGTACGAGTTCTTTCGGACACGCAACGATCACTGTCGGCACTAAAGATAATCCTGACAGCGGAACTGTAAAAGGAGATATTGTTCTCGATGATCTGGTAACCGGAGATACAGTCAATAAAGACGGAACTACAACTAAGGGCAATACTACCATCACTTTGTGGAAGGTAGACGGTGATATAACAGGAACACACAGTGCAGATGTGATCAACTACTTTGTCAGACAAGCTGCATTAAAAGCTGAAGACGGAAGTATCAGCGATGTGACAGTAGAAAACAAGACATCCGACACGGCAAAAGTAGAACAGACAATAAGCTTCAAAGTAAACCCGGCTGGAAACAACAAAGTCGATAAGGTCACATTCATAGACGGAGGCGAAGCACTGACACCTGACAGCAACGGCGTTTATACCTTCAAAGCTCCCAAGTTCGGCGGTATCATGCTGAATGCGACCTTCAAACAGGATACTCCAGTAAAGCCTGATCCCACTCCCACTCCTGCTGCACCGGCGGTGGCGGCGACATGCAAGCTGACATTCGATCTGGGCGGAGGGACGATAGACGGAAAGAGCGAATACAGCAAGACGTATTCCTACGGACAGCACATCAAGCTCCCGATCCCCGAGAAAGAGGGATATACCTTCGGCGGATGGGAGGCCACGGTAAGGGGCAAGACAGTCTCCTACGAGGGCGGAGCAAGATACACCGTCACCGCGGCGAAGACATTCACAGCCATCTGGATTGAGAACTGAAAACCACATAACAACTGAACAGTTAAAACACACCCGTCTGTGAATGCAGGCGGGTGTTTTATGCGGCGAGTCGGATATTATGTAAACTTGATGTAGACAAGCATAAGGCGTTCTGATATACTTTACTGTGTATAAATATATATCTGAAGGGAGCGGATGATATATGAAGACTATTAAAAGGATAAGCACCCTGCTGCTGGCAGTGATGCTCATCGCGAGCTTTACCATTGCGGCATTTGCTGATACTGACTGGTGTATTGTAGTTGAAACAAATTCCGATGGTGATGCTGTTTCTAATAGCTATACTGGCAATGTCAATGTTACAAATAATGGAGCGACTAGCGCGGCATATGCAGTCACTTATGCATCAAACAGCTCTGCAACTCTTTACATTGATGGAAATGCTTCCGCGGAAAATGGTGATGCTGTTGGAGCTCGGGCACGTACTATGAACAGCAATGCTGAGGTATCAGTTACCGGCGATGCTTCGTCAACTGGATCATATTCTCAAGCTGTTAACGCCGTTTGCCTTACATATGCAACAGACAGCACTGCAACTGCCCATGTTGAAGGCGGGGCAAGTGCATCTGGAAAATATGCTTATGGTGTAAACGCTTACACCACCGCGGATGGCAGCACTGCTACGGTCACAGTTGGCAAAGATGTAAAAGCCGAAGGCACTGATAGTATAGCTGTAACAGCTAACGCCTCATATGGTGCATATACCACTGTAACGGTTGGCGGAGACGTCACAGCTATGAATAATGGAAACGTTGCCGTTAAAGCTGTCACTGAAGGGGAAACATCCATATGCGAGGTAGAGGTCAAGGGAAATGTCATCGAAAAAGACGATTATTCCGAAGGGATCCTGGCTAAGGCCATTCGCCCAGAAACTTCCACAACCGTAAAGGTCGGAAAGGATGTATCTGCTATAGAAGCAAACAGCAACGGACTGGATATGATGGCCGACGGCGGCACGGTGAACGTAGAGGTAGGCGGCTCCATCAAAGCGGGCAATCTCGGCGTGCAAGCTAATTCAATTAACGGCGGCAGTGTCACGGCAAAAATGGGTGAACTCACCACAAACGGCGAAAAGGCTGTGGTTGCCAGCATCTCCAATGGCGGCAGCGTGGATATCACTGCAACAAACGCATCCGTGAAAGCAGGAAGTGACGGGATTGCAGTTACCAACGATACGGGCAAAACTGTAACCGTCACAGCAGACAATGTGACATCTTCCGGTGACACCGGTATTAGTATCATAACTGATGACAATACTGGTAACAAGGTCACCGTCACTGTCGGCACCGAGGATTATTCTGCAGACGACGGAACTGTTACAGGCGGTGTAGACCTGAGCAATGTTCAGGGCGGAACTGTCAATATCACAGCATGGAAGATCGAGGGATCATTCACCAACGAAACCGCCTGTGATGCAGCGATAAACTACATCATAAGGACCGCGCAGGATAACATAACGGCTCAGAACGATAAAGGGAAAGACATATCGACGGCGAAGATCAATGAAAAAATCTACATCAAGCCTGCTTCCGGCTTTGAAGTAGTCAGTGCAAAAAACAATGATGCTGTTCTTGATTCTGATGACACCGGTTTCTTCTACTTTCTCGAAAACCACGGCGGTGGAATAATGCTCTCGGCAGTTCTTGAGAAACTGCCCGATCCTCAGCCGGAGCCCAAGCCGACTCCTGCGCCGGTGTTTGCGCCGGTGACCTACAAGCTGAAGTTCGATTTGGACGGCGGCGTTCTTGACGGGGAGACGGAGCTGGAGATGAAGTGCTCCGCCGGGCAGAAAATCACCCTCCCCGAGGCCCCCACCAAGGAAGGATTCACTTTCGCCGGCTGGCAGACAGAGATCAGAGGAAAGAAAGTAGTCTTCGAAGCGGGAGAGAAGTTCACGGTCACTGCAGCCAAGACTTTTGTGGCCCTGTGGGTAGAAGAGTAATAACTGATAACTCTGTT
>JAEEGL012567707.1_pt1 | contig 15304 bp, 8 predicted proteins | sample 9134231 | NCBI WGS metagenome assembly JAEEGL01 (sample SAMN16246548, study PRJNA631951) | gut metagenome | biome: gut microbiome; feature: rumen; material: fiber-attached | host: Bos | place: Iran: Karaj | collected 2018-10 | reverse complement strand
GATTCTTTATATACGGCCTCTAATTGGTCTAAGTTTTGTAAGATAACAGAGAATGAAATTTTTCTACTTCTTGATGTAGAAATCTTTTTATCAAAGTCTGGTATCTGACCGATGTTAGCAAACTCATCTAGGATGAAATATGTTGGAACCTCTAGTGCTCCACCGCCAAGATCAGCTGTATCATATAATTGTTGAATCATTTGTGAGAAAAAGATTGTTAGTAAGAAGTCATAAGCTGTGTGAGTATCTGATGAAATAACAAATACTGCTGTTTTTCTTTTTCCTATTTGAGTAAAGTCTATTGTATCTGTAGAAGTTACTTCTGCAATCTCTCTAGAGTCAAATTTACCAAGTTTAGATTGAAGTGTACCAAGTACAGAACCAAATGTCTTATCTGGTAACATCTCAATATTCTTGTAATACATTCTAGCTGGATGATCAAATGGTAATTGATTCATAAGGTTTGTTAAAAGGTTATCTCCACCACTACTGTTTGCTGTTCTAACTAACTCAGAACAACTTGCTAGTGATTGTTCTTCTGGTGGTCTAGTTGCTTTTAGATAATAAATAAGTGCCTTCATTAACATTTCTGACATATCATCCCAGAATGGGTCTGATGATTTATTATCTCCACCTTGTCCTTTAACTATTGTATGTGCAATAACGTCTACGTCAATTTCATTATTAATATGGTGTAATGGGTTATAACCATCACTGTTTGCAGGGTGAACTAAGTTAAGTACTTTAACGTCATATCCTTTAGACTTAAAGTATCCTGCAGTTTTATCATAAAGCTCACCTTTAGGGTCTGTAAATACATAAGATCCTAAAAGTTGTAAAGCGTTTGGAATAACGTAAGATGCTGATTTACCAGCACCAGAACCACCGACTACTAGAACGTTTACGTTACCACGTTTGTCTACTGGTAAGTAGTTCTTTTCAGCAAGAACAATACCTTTACTTTTATGAAGTACTTTATATTGTTCTCCGTTTTCACTCCAATCACTTGAACCATTTTCAATATCTTCAAATTCATGCTTTGGTATTGCTCTAGCAACCCCAACAAATACAAATATTCCATAAAATGCTAAGAACCATTTTGTTATTTGAATAAATGTATATCTATATCCTGGACGGCTTAGTGCTAAACCTAATGCTGTAAGAGGTTTAGTTATATAATATCCAAGTTGTGTTAAAGCAATATCCCATTTAAAGCCACTACTTGTTGCTGTTTCTTCTTGGAATTGTTCTTCAATATATTCTTGTTCAACTCCTTCGCCCATGATTTGTTTCATTCCATTTTCTTCTATTAAATCAGCTGGAATTCCATCAAATCCTTGCTTTAATGCAACACTTAGTGGTGCAATTCCCATTATAATAATTATTATTACTAGAATAGCACTTACTATTAGCTTGCCTTTTATCTTCTTTATGGCACGCTTTAGCTTTTCTCCAAATCCCATAATCTTCACCTTTTCCTAAGTATTATCTATTACTCTTTGCCTTCTTTTGTAGCTTCTTCTGTTTTTTTAACATCTTCTTTATCGGCTTTCTTTTCACCTTTTTCAGATGTTTTTAATTCAACAAATCCAACATTTTGAATGATATCTGGTCCCATTATTATTGTTGTAGGCTTTTCAGCTTCTATATGTGTTGCGCCTTCAGAAGAATTATTTCCTGAAGATGAAGAACTGTTTTGATCACGTGATAAATCCGCAACATTGCAAATAACACAATTATTAACGGGTCTATATCCATCCACCCCATAATATTTTTCTATATCGCTACTAATATCAGTTCGAACTACGTCCATTTAAAACTCCTTTCAATCTCTATTGTCTTTTTTCAGATCTAATCTCAAACGCAAAATACTTTTTGTTTGGTTTTAATTTACACTTACCTTTAACTTCATTTGTTTCATCGTCAAAATATAAAGTTGGTTTTACTTCTTCACCTGTCTCTGGATCAATTATTGAAATTGGTCTCTTCATATTTGGTGTGTACTCAAACTCTTTAAATTCTGTTTCTTCATTGTTATATAACGTTTGAAATTTCATTGGCATAGGTTTCTTTGAAATCTTAACAGTGTCATAGTCTAAGAAGCCTTGATTTACAACAACCTTATCCTTTGCAAAAGACAGTATAACTAAAGGGTTGCCTTCTGGTGCAGGATTTTCTACAAAGAAAGTCTTTCTCTTTTTATCTCCAATAAATTTCTCTGAATATTCTAATCTTTCAACTGTAAATCTAGGTGATGTCTTTAAAAATTCTTTTTCTGTTCTATTAATTTGGTATATTACAGTAGTTACATTTTGTGGATCTGTAATACTGAAATATTTTCCGTGAAGATTCTCTTCTTCCATTTTCTTACTCTCCTTTTTACCTCATCAATTAATAATAATTAAATACTTATCAATCGTTAAGTAAACATAATTATTATATCAAATTTTCCAAAATAAGTCAATGGCTTGATTTCTCTTATGTTAGCCAATATTTTTTCTAGGATCAAAATCGGATTTTTCGTTAAGTTCCATAAATAATTTTTTCTCATCTTCAGAAAGCTCTTTTGGAATCATTATTCTTGTTTCCAAAATTAGATTTCCTCTGCCGCCTAATCCGTCTTTATATCCTTTATCTTCGATGCTTATCTCTTCACCACTTTCTATTCCTGCAGGAATAAACACTTGAACATCTTCGTTAATTCCATGAATAGTAACTTTAGTGCTTAGTGCTGCTTCCCAAGGTGTTAGGTAAAGATTTTTTCTCAAATTGTAACCTTCTAGTTTGAAATTCTTATCATCTTTGATTTTTATTCTAACTAGTAAGTCGCCATTCTTTCCGCCATTTTTTCCTGGTTTTCCATGGCCAATAAGCCTTACTTTTTCGTTATTTTGAATTCCTGGAGGAACTTCGATTCCTAATTTTTTGATATTACCATCAACCGTTCTTAATCCAATTGTCTTTTGAGTTCCACGAAAAGCTTCCTCGATTGATATGCTTACTTCTGTATCAACATTTTCTCCTCGTTGAGCAGATTTTTTGCTTACTTTCTCGCCTTCTTCATCAACTGTTCCGAAAAACATTGTAAAGAAATCGCTAAACAAAGAATCTTTTCCCCTTCTTGCTTCTTCATATGTTGCTGATTTTCTTCCAACCGTTCTATTCCACATTCGGTCGTATTTTCTCCTAGTTGCTTGGTTAGATAAAACCCTATAAGCTTCGTTAATATCTTTAAATCTTTCTTCGTTTTTCTTGTTTCCTACGCTTACATCTGGATGATATTTTTTAGCTTGCTCTCTATATGCTGTTTTTATTTGATCCGCTGAGCATCTATTAGTATCCAAACCCAGTATTTTGTAGTAATCCTTAAAAATCATTTCAACATCCTCCGAACTTAATCCAAAATTCAAAGTTATTATATCATTTATATTATTCTTTGTGAACATTTTTTTCGATTTTTTTCTTAAAAAACACGCTTTTTTTCTATAAAAAAAGAGTGATTTTTATTTTTAAAAATCACTCTTAATTTTTTATCTATTTTTTATCAAATAATTATAAGTTTTGATTGATTCCGGATGAAGTATTTTCTCTTTTTCCATTACATCGATTAAGCTTACTTTTATTAGTTCTATCATTGCTTTATCAATATCAACTTTTGTAAGTTCATATAACTCTTCTGTATTTGAATAGTGTCTATCCTCGCCTGTTGCATCAGCCATAAAAATTATCTTGTCAAGCATTGTCATATTTTCATGACCTGTTGTATGCCATTTGATAGCTTGACAAATATCATCTGAGCATCCAAAATCTCTTTTTGCAATTAGTGCTCCATGTTTTCCATGAATTAAAGATGTATTTTCTTTTTCAAATTCATCAAGTTCTAATCCATCTTCTTCTGCTCTTTGAACTCTCTCTTCTTTTGGTATGTCCTTTGCGATATCGTGACATATTCCAGCTATTTTTGCTTTTTCTTCGTCTACTCCATAAATTCTAGCATACTCAATTGCTCTAGATACAACACATTCAGAATGATAAAATCTTTTTTCAGTAAGTCTTGATTTTACTACTTCTCTTATTTCATCATAACTTAACATCTTATTCTCCTTATAAATTACATTTTTCCTTTTGTTCCTTTTTGTCCTTTAACTCCGCTTCCTTGCATTGCTAAAATATTTAGTTCATTTGAAAATGTTAATTTTTCTTTTTCTCTTCTCTTCTTTAAAGCTATGTCTATAACTTGATCTAATTCTTCTGTAAATGTTTTTCCTGTTGCTTCCCATAGATAATATGATAATGCACCTGGAATTGTATTAATCTCATTTACATAGATAATATCTTTTTCTTTATCAATCAAGAAATCTATTCTACATACACCTGTGCATCCAAGAACTTTAAATACTTCTTTAGCTAGCTCTTGAACTTTATCTCGTGTTTCATCAGAAACTTCTGCTGGTATTTTCTTGTCTGCAAACCTTGAAACTTTACCGCCCTTTGTTCCACCTTTTTGTGGAGCAGCTGCCATTTTAGGTGATTTTGCACTACCTGTTTTTCCTCCAGAAATTGTTCCTCCTGTTTTTCCATTTCCAATATATTTATCTTGATATGATAGTATATCATCATTAAAGAAAGGTTCTTCTAAAATAGAAGCTTCTGTTTCTGTTATGTCTCCAATTACAGAACAATTAATTTCTTGTAGGTTTTCTACACAATGTTCAACTAAAACTCTATCAGAAAATTCCATTGCATATTCAATATCTTCTGCGAGTTCTCCTCTTGTTTTAGCTTTTCTAATGCCTACGCTAGACCCTGTATTTCCTGGTTTTACTATAACAGGAAATCCTAATGATTCTTCTACTTCGTCTAACCATTTATCTTCGTCTTCAACATATTCTGTTGAATAGAAAGAAACAAAGTTAACTACTGGAATATTGGCATCTCTTAATACTCTTTTTTGTACTATTTTATCCATACCAAGGGCAGAAGAAAGTACATCTGGTCCAACAAATGGTATTTCAAGTAAATTTAAAAATCCGGCCAATGTTCCATCTTCACAGTTTGTTCCATGTACTATTGGAAATGCAACATCAATTGTATTTAATACCTTTTTTCCAAATAGAGGCGCTGGAACTCTTACTACTTGTACTTCTTTTCCTGTATTTATAACTGCTACTTTATAGCATCTTTTTAATAATACATCTAAATCTTTGAATGATTCTAATTCAAATAAGTCATCTCCTGTATACATTGCTCCATTTTTTGCAATGTAAATAGGAACTATTTCATATTTATCTTCATCAATGCTTGAAATTGCTTGATGATAAGTGATAACTGATATTTCGTGTTCTACAGTATTACCACCAAAAAACACACCTAATTTAATTTTCATAACTAATCCCTCGATTCTTATATTTTATAGATAATTATCTGGTAAGTCATTTTCAAGAAGTATTACACTATCTGATGTCATTACTTCTTTCATCTTTGATAATGCATCATTTAAATCTTTAGCAATAAACACTTTACCTTCTGGATATTTCTTCTCTTTAATACCTTCATAGATTGGAACAGTTTGTTTTGCTCCAACTAGTATAATAAAGTCTGCAGACTCTGCTGCTTTCTTTCCTAAATCTTTGTTTATTTCTTCTGACTTTTCTCCAAGTTCTACTATTCCTGGAGTTATTAATATTCTTTTTCTGTTTTCAAAAGACTTAAGAACATCTAAAGCCATATTGGCGCCTTTAACATTAGAATTATAAGCATCATCTATAATTATGCTTCCGTTTGGATTTTGTTTTAATTCTAATCTATGTGGTACTGCTCTTAAGTATTTAGCACCAAGCTTAATCTCTCTTTCAGATAGACCAAGTTTATCTGCAATCGCTACAGCGCATACTATATTTAAAATGTTTAGTTCTCCTAAAAGTCTTGTTTTAATATTGATTGGTTCTTTTCCTGGAATTACAACATCAAAGCTAGATCCTTTTTCAGTAATCTTAATATTGTCAGCATAATAATCAGCTTCTTTTGATAAGCCATACTTAACCATTTTTTTGGTAATTTCTGACTCTCTAATATTTTCATCTTCCCAGTTAACAAACGCTAGTCCAACTGAATCTGGAAGAGAATCTACCAATTCTAGTTTCGTTTTTCTTACGTTGTCAAGTGTTTTAAAAGTATCTAAATGTTGTGGGCCAATCGCTGTTAATGCGCCATAACGAGGTTTTACTATATCGCATATTTCTTTAATATCACCAATATATTTTGCTCCCATTTCGCAAATAAATACTTGATGAGTTGGATTTAAATTCTCATTTATTGTTCTTACAACACCCATAGTAGTATTATAGCTAGCCGGAGTCATTAATGTATTATATTTTTGAGAAAGAATAGTATTAATTGCATATTTTGTACTAGTCTTTCCATAACTTCCAGTAATACCTATAATCTTTAAATATGGGTTGTCTTTTAATTTATTTTTAGCTTGTTTAATAAACTTATGTCTTATTAGCTTTTCAACTGGTCTATTTACTAAGTTAACTATATATACAAATGTATAAGCTAGAATAGCTATTATATTTGTTGCAAGAAGTGCCCATTTATAATCAAACATATTTGCTGTAATAAGAAGAATTAATATGATTATTGCATCTGTAACATACATTCTTCTAATTCTTGCTGTTACAACAAAAGGCTTTTTCTCTATAGCTTTTCTAAATGTAAATATTAGAGTTAAGAAAGCTATTATCTCTAAAGCAAGCCCTATAACTCTTTGGTCTATAAAGACTAAAAACACTGGAATTGCCATTAGTCCTACAACCTTAAAATCTAGAACTTTCTTTATATTCTTTTTCATCCATACCGCATATCTATCATTATAATAATTTTCTAGTTGAAGAATATGAAGTCCTCTTCTTATTCTTTGATAGAAAAATATTACGAATAATGTAAGCGATATATTAAGTAATAATTTTTCCATAACATCCTCACCTTATTCATGATCATTTTTTAAAAATTCATTAATAACAATTTTCACATTTTCTATATTGTCTAAATATGAAAAATGCCCTGAATATGGGTATTCAACTAACCCACAATTTGGTATAAGTTTTTCCATTTTTCTTCCGTCTTCTATAGGTGTTGCAGTGTCTTGTCCTCCCCAAAATAGAAGCGTTGGAACATTAATTTTTGGAAGAATGTCTGTCATGTCTTCATTAAGAATAATCTTCATTGTCTCTTTTAATACTGGTGAAGAGTTTCTATAGTCTTGTGATCCTACACCTGATTTTAATTTTTCTATCATTTTCTTTCCACCAGGTAAGATACTTAAAACCGCTTTTCCACATTTAGCAATTCCAACTTTTATATAATACTCGATTGGTCTTTTAGGCTTTAAACCCGCACTATCGATTAGTATTATCTTTCTTGGTTTTACTAATTCTCTTCCGACAGCATTAATAACTGCTCTACCACCATTTGAATGTCCAATTAGAATTGGATTTTCAATCTTAAGCTTATCTAAAAATGATTTAACAAAATTTCCGTAGCCATCTGTATTCATAGGCTCTTCGATTTTATCACTTTTGCCAAAGCCGACTATATCTACTAAATAAACTTTAAAATGTTCTAAAAGGCCATTTGCAATTGGTCTCATAGTCTCTAGATCAGCTAACCATCCATGAAGCAAAACAACTGGTACAGTGCCTTCTCCAAGTTCTTCATAATAGATATTTTTTCCGTCTATTTCTACTTGCAAGATTTTACCTCCTTATTTTTTTACTCTAATTTATTCAAATCAGCAGTTTATTTCTTTCAATATAATATAACACTTTAGCTAGAATTTCAAGTTTCCTTTAAATTAAAAGCAAAAAAGAATCTCACTATAAGTGAGATTCTTTTAGATGTTATGCACAGTTTATGCTATATATGTGAATTATTCTTTGCTTTTCTTCTTATTGATAAATCCTACTACTGTAACAATCATCATACCGATAAGAACGATTATGCTTGATGCTATGTAGAATACTCTATTTGTTTCGCTTTCTGTATCTGGTACATTTCTTGCTACATCATTATCAATTCTTTCTTTTGTTGCTGTATTAGTTGTTACATTCTTAACTACAGTATTTTGATTTGGTGTATTTGTTACTACTTTGCTTGTTCTTGAATCTGTAGTTGTAGTAGTTGTCTTGCTTCCACTACCATCTTTTATTATAACCGTAACTGGTGCCTGTGCAGGCTCTTGAGCTTTTGGCACTTCCTCTGCAGGGGTTGTTTGTTTTTGTGATTTCTTATACCAGAAAACTACTTCAATAGGTTCTTTTGTCATTAATCCCATGTTATTATCTGTGCTAGAATATTCATCTGAATATCCTGGGAATTTTCTAGCCTTAGTTCTATATGTATCTCCTATTTTTCCTTCATGTTTTTCATATGCCAAAATCTCTTTTGTGTCTTCATCAATATGTTTTTCTATCACTACTGCTTTTTCTACATAATAATATGTTACAACTATTTCTTTCTCTTCCATATAACCTTTTGAATTACTTGGAAGCTTCTCTTCATCTAAAATGTAATTATCAAATGTTCTTGATTTAATATCATATTCTTCTCCTTCTAAACCATTGTGAATCTCCTCATACAAAGTTGTTCCATTATACATGTGTCTTTCTGTTACTTTTGTTTCTTTTATATAGAAGAATGTTACTATTATAGGATCTTTTGTCATTGTTCCCTTGCTATTTGTAGGCTTTTGAGATTCTAGCAATTTATATCCTTCTATATCTTTTGAACTTACTTCATATTCTTCACCAACGTGTCCATGATATGTTGTATTTCCATTTAATTTTTTTCCTGTATAGAAATCCAAATACTCTACAACGACTTCTGCTTGTTTTTTGTAATAGTAATTAACTTCTATAGTTTCATTTGTCATTTCTCCTCTTGCATTATCTGGGAATCTTTCTTCTACTAAATCATAACTCTCTATCTCTTTTGAAGTTGTTACATATCTATCTCCTGTATGACCATTATATTCATTTTGCTCTATTTTTTCTTCTGTGTCAGCATCAATATGATTTTCTATAACTTTTGCTTTATGTTTATAATAGTAATTAACAACAATTTCTTCTGACTCAACTGTTCCTTTGCTATTATTTGGAAGTCTTTCTTCGTCTAAATCGTATGCTGTAATATCTTTTGAATTTACTTCATATCCATCTCCAAAGAATTTGCTATCTTTTGTTTCTTCTATAACTTCATCCGTTTTTACATCAATATATCTCGTTATTATTTCGGCTTTATGTTTGTAATAATAGATAACTACTACTGGATACTTTTCTACTGTTCCTGATGCATTTTCTGGTAATTTGCTTTCGTCTAATTCATAGTTCTCAAATTCTTTAGGATCAATCTTGTATTCATCTCCAATTTCAATATCCTCATGAACCTCTTGAGATATTATTTCATTTGTATATGAATCTACATGCTTTTCAACAAAAGAGTTACCACTTTCGACATAATATAATGTAATTTCTGTAACATCTTTCTTTAAAATCACTTCAAAACTATCTTCATCACCAACATAAACATAGTTTTCTATATCAATAGGTCTAATTGTATGACTATCAAAAATATGTCCATCTATTCTTGTACTTTCATATATGTCTTTTTCTGTATCCTTTTCTTTATAGTAAACTATTATGCTTGTTTCTTTTGGCATATAATAATAGTTTACTGCTATAGAATCAGTATTTGCACTTCCTTCAGAATTAATTGGCGTTTCAACTAACTCGTAGTTTTCATCTAGTTCTTCTTCTGAAATAGGATTTGTTTCATATGTGCTATCAATTTTTATATTTATAGTCTCTGTTTCTGCAAATTTTCCTTCTTCTTTAAGCGGAACTGGATTTTCTGTTTTGGTTCCATCTGAATTCATTATGTAGTGATTTACACTAATTGTTGCATCTTTTAATCTATAGTAAAAGATAACTTCTGTATCTTCTATGCCATAGGTTCCACTACTGTTTTCTGGATAATCTACTAGTTCGTATCTATCGTATAAATCTTCTCTTGGTTTTGTTATGTATATGTTTCCTAAATAATTGTGCTTTTCTACATCATCGACATCATTACCATCATGATCTTTAATTCTGTCCTCTGTGTTTTCTAAATAATGATGTACTATAACTTTGCTTTCATCAATTGCAAATTTTACTTTAATATGTTTGTCTTCCATAACGTTAGTAAATGGTTCAAGTTTTACATTACCATCACCTTCTACGTTAAAGTTTATTTCTTCATCGTTTACAAATACTTTTTCAACTTTAAATCCTTGTTCCGGAACAATTAATAATTCTTTTTGACTGTCTTGTTTTATAGGAACAATTTCGTATGGTACTTGTCCTTCTCCAGAAATAGTTCCACCTTTTATCTCCTCTTCCTCAGAAATATTAGTCATCGTATTAAAAACATCAATTGTTGTCGTAATAACTTCTGTAGTAATATCAAATGTTTTTAATCTATAAATGTATGTTACTTCATCATTTTCGCCAAATAATCCTATCGCATTATCTGGGATAGCAGCCAGTTCATAATCTTCATATAAGTTTTCCTCTAAAATAGGACTAGTTGTGTATTTTTCTCCTTTTATTCCTCTTTCAATCACACTTAGCGCCTGTTCACCATTTGCTAATATTACTGGATTTTCTGTTCCTTCAATATAATGATTAATCTTTAGTGTTTTACCAATATTTTCATAATAATAATTTACTTCGATATCATCAGTTTCAAAAACGCCAAAAGCGTTACTTGGAATGATATATTCATCTTCTGCATCTTTTTCTAGTTCATATTCTTCATTGCTATTTAACGGATTAGTTGAATAAGAATCTCCTTCCTTTCCAAATAAAACTACGTCATCATAAATTTTTTCGGTAGTATAGTTTCCATCATTATCCTTTAAATAGTGATGTACAGTTACTTTCTTTGCTCTTTGATTTTCTAATACAATTTCATTTTCTTGATTTATATCAAATAATACTATCTTTTCTTCTCCGTCAGAAAAGTATCCTTCTGGAGCTTTTGTTTCAGACAATTTAAATGTTCCATATGGGATTTGTAATACAATTTTTCCATTTTTATCTGTTGTTCTAACTGCTTTATATAAATGTGAAGAATCTAACTTTATGTTTATATTATTAATAATTAGTTCATCAGAACCTTCACTAATTTCTATGTCTTTATCATATTCAATTATTAGATTGTATTTTTGACCACCTTCAACAATACACGAATAATCTTTAGCTTCTTGATTACCAGATAGTATTGCTAGATTATCTGCAAAGTAATCATTTCTAACATCAATAAATCCAAAATCATTTTGTTCACTAGATATTTCTGCATTAACCACTATTTCATAAAATCCTTCTAATCCTTCTAGATTTATCTCTATTATTGATTTTGAAAAAGAATCATTAATACCATTATTTGAAGAAATATACTTACCATTTTCTAATATAAAACCATATTCTCCTTCATCTGTTTTTTCACCAATTATTAAAGAATTATCTGGTTCTAATCTATCTTCTAATTGTTGAATTAGAATTTCTGCACCTTCTAATGCTTCTCGTGAATCTTTGTCTAATTTGGTAATAGTAAATTTACTGTCCTTTTTAATAAATTTAGCAGATACATCTATATCTTCTCTTACATTTTCAAACTTATCTAAGACATAACTTCCATCTTCTTTTGGTGTAAAATCTATTTTTTCATTATTAACTTTAATATATTCTATTTCACATCCATCATATGGTATTACTTCTATTTCTTTTGTAGTAGTTTCACCATATTTTACTGTCTCAAATGGTTGAACTTCGAAGCATCCGCTTATTTCTCCATAATCTCCGTAAACATCTTCATCATATTCAACACGAGTATTAATGTTAAATTCTTTTATAGCATTCTCAATAGTAATTTCACTTAAAGGTTTAGCAACATATACTGGTTTATATTCTCCAAGTTTTAATAAACTATAATCGCCTTTTTTCTCACGACTTAATAATAGTAGATTTCCATTTGCTAAGCATTCACCATTTAAAGCATTTACTTCTCTAGTTGAAAATGAGTATTCTAATTTATCAATTCTAGTTATTGTTCCATTTTTAAGTATATAAATCAAATCTGATCCTTGAGATATGATATTATCACCGGCTATGTATAATAGTTCGTTTCCATTTCTATCTACAATCCATACCATATCATTATAGTATGCATTACATTTAATTAAGAAATATTCTCCTATTTTTTCTATACTATAATTACTTCCTCCCCCCGATCCAACATAATGAGATATGTTCCATAACATATTTCCATTTGAGTCAAATCTACCAACACAATTTGAAAGGAATTCGCCATATATTCTTATAACAGATCCATCTTCAAGTGGAATTTCAGATTCTTCTTCATAATTTTCCTTTTCCCAAATAATATTATTGTTTTCGTCATAGCAATAATACCTAAAGGCAGAATCATAATAGCTTATTACATAACTATTGTCATCATTATATTTATGTATTTCATAATTTTCACCTTGAATCGAATTTAGTATTTCTCCATCTTCAGAATATACTTTTATGAACTTGTCGCTAGAATTATTTGTTAACTCTTCTGTAATAATTCTTCCGTTCTTATTTATTAGTATTCTATTGCAATAATCTATAATTTTGTACCATTGTACATCAAAATTATTGTTTGTCTTTATAATAAAGTATTTTCCTGTGTCATCCTCTGGTAGTTCTATAATATTTTCACCTATCTTAATTTCTTCAGAATCAAAAGAACCGTGTATAATAAAACCATCATTAACTTTAGAAGAATCAGTATATAAATATCCTTTGCTAGAAACAATTATTTTTTCGTTTTTAGAAATTAGTCTGTTTTGATCTTCAATGCTATACACATCTCCTGTAATATTTGCCACTCTACCATCTTTTAAAATTTTAGGATTAGATAAAGCATCATTTGTATTGGCTGCCCATAGCTCATTAAGATTTTCATCTAAACAAACAAGTATGTATTCTTTATCAGCCTTACTTTCTCCTATAGTCATTTTATTATATTCGCTATTATTTACTAGAACATAATAGTTGTTGTCATCTCCTCTTCTTCCTCTAACAAAGCTAACTGCTCTGTCTTGTTCTTCTGCTATTTTCTTAGTTTGAATAATCTCATTTTCTGAATTTAGAATTATTATAACACCATCTGAATAGTTATAACCTTTTAATGGTTCCCTTGGCGTAAAATCATACTCTCCTATCTGGTAGTTTTCTGATAAAGCCGTAATATTGGCAAACAATACTTTTCTTCCATCATCTAAAATAGACATGTCTACTATTTCAAAATAAGAATTCAAATTAATACTTTCAACAATTCTTCCGTTGCTATTAAGTTTACTTACAGATTGTCCTAGCCAATATACATCTCCATTAATGCATCTAATATCCCCTGGAGCATTTGTTGTACTTAAGGTTGTCTTTACGTTATCTCGTGTCACCGAAACATACTCTTTTTTTGTAGAAGTGTTATTTTTTCCAAAATAAGAATAATATGATGTTCCATTTTCATCTATATCAATAGAAAAAACTTGATATGTCCATCCTCCATTCATTCTAAGAATACTTCTCTCAAATAATAATCTTTCACCATTTCCATCATCATAAAAAACTCGTAAATAATAAGTACCATTAAAGAAATATATGTATGAATGGTATCCACCATTATAATTTGAAGATTTAATCATTCCAACAGATTGCAAGTGTGTATATCCTGTTTTTTCTAAGGATTTATATGGAGATAGTGTTTCTCCAATAGAAAAAGTATAACCATGTTCATCTATTTGATATTTCTCATCACTTGCAACAATCTCTTTTGCCAGGTATGTTCCTTCTGGTAAATCTAATCTTATTTCTCCACTTCCATCTGTTTCAACTATATAGTATTCTTTTTCATTTATAACTTCTTTCTGACCTATAATCTCACCTTTTGAATCCTTTGCAGGAGTTCTTCCTTCGCTTAAATTATAAAAGGCAAATTTGGTATTAAAAAGAGGTTCTTGATTTTCTTTATCTTTCTTTATTAATTTAAATACTGGTTGATCTTCAATTTCTAATTCTACGGTATCCTCATTAGAAGAATATGGTTTTTCAACATCTCCTAATTCTGAAAACTGTGTAAGTACTAGTTGTCCATTTATCTTTTCTGCCCTGAAAGTAATATCTTTTACTTTTGAATATCCCTCCGGTGTTGCAACTTCTCTTAATGTATATACATCTTTTTCCGTTCTACCTTCTTCGTGTTGAATCAATTCTGGAATAACTATTTTTCCATCTTGATCTGTTTCATATTTTTTTATTACTTTTCCATCGTTTATCAAGTCAAATTTTGCGCCCTGTAATTTGGCTTTTGTTTCTTCTAATCCATTCTCTCCTACTGTGTAAACTTTTCCAACTTTATTAATTATTAAAGAATAAGTTGGAATTTTTTCATTTCTTATTAATCCTTCAATTCTTAAAACTCCATCTTGATTAATAGAAAAGTCTTCTTCGTTTCCTTCAACTACAAGTTTATATCCATTGTTCTCTTTAATTATTTCAAAAGATACTGGTTCTGCTAAATAATATGCATTATTTACACTTGTTTGGTCGATTGTATATTTTTTTCCAATTTTCAATTCTTTAATGTTTGCTTCACCTATTGAGTCAGTTCTAAAAGAATTGTATGTATCTTCTGTATACATATCAAAGCTTGAATATGCTAGTTTTTCATTTCCAGACAAGTCTGTATTGGTAATTTTTTAATAATCACATTTTTCATCTTCAACATCTATTGATAATACATTTATATTGTTTTCATCTAATTCAATTTCTATTGGATTTTTTGTTGTTCCCGAAAACTTTTCAACCCAAACGTTTTCATTTTCATCTGCATGTAAAATAAATTTTATAGTATCTTTATTAAAAAAATAACCTTCAACAGATGATGTTTCTCTTAATAAATATTCTCTTTCAACATATAAATTGTTAAATCTTATCCTTCCGTTTTCATCAGTTTTTCCACTTTTTGATAAAACATACTTTCCATTTTGATCTAACTCTGTTATTGTATAATACGCATTTGGAACAAGAATTTCGTCATTTAGTTCTGATTTTGTTAGATTAACATCATACTTTTTAACTATATAAATTCCAAGTTTGCTTGGCTCAACATAAGTTCTGTATTTTCCTTCAGATGTAACTAAAGAAAAATAAAT
>JAEEGL014276592.1_pt1 | contig 15305 bp, 14 predicted proteins | sample 9134231 | NCBI WGS metagenome assembly JAEEGL01 (sample SAMN16246548, study PRJNA631951) | gut metagenome | biome: gut microbiome; feature: rumen; material: fiber-attached | host: Bos | place: Iran: Karaj | collected 2018-10 | reverse complement strand
GAGCAATATAATCATCATAGGTATCAATCAGTGCTGAAGATGGAACTGTGACTCCCTTTGCTTCAATTGCATCCTTTATATCTGTCTTTGCTGACTGTATTCTTGAAATCTCTGTTGCTATACTCATATGTCATTTAAATTACTGCCAATAGGGTTTCAATATCTCCTATCGTGTTATTAATTTCTGTAAATTTATCTTGTAGTTTAACATCATTTGTTCCATCATTGAAATAGATGTCACCATTTTGCCTTATCTCAAAAGCATTGTGCTTTTCATTACCACTAGTACCATTACCAACTGAGAACAAAGTGTTTCCACTATTAGGATATGAAACATTAGTTGAGTTTGAAACATTAAAATGTCCACAACCGAACTCATACTTATTATAAACTTCAACTTGTTCACCAATTGCAAATGACCTATCACCACTTGCTTTAGTAGTGTAGCCGAAAGCTGCTGAAGCACTGCCATATGCCTTAGTACCTTCACCAGCAGCAAATGACCATTGACCTCCAGCAACATTATAATCATTCACTGCTATAGATGAAGCACCAGAAGCTACATTGAATGAACCTAATGCTATTGCATAGGATTTTGTTGCTGTGTTACCATTATTACCTACTATAAGGCTATTAGAACCAGTTCCAGCACTGATTGGTAAATTAATTGATACTGTATCAGCAGTAGCTCCAGTTGTAACAGTGATACCATGTCCACCTTCAATAGCTTTTCCTCCACTAGAACCTCCAGTAACAGAGATTACATTGTTGGTTATGTCGATTCCAGTACCAGCTGATAAGGTGTCTTGTTTGCCACTTAAGGCAGTATTAACCTCACTCTTGGTATAATAATTTGACAAGTCACCTCCACTTGCGTCTGTAATGATGTAGAATGTAGTAGGGTCAACTGTGCCACCAGTTATCAAGGCATCGTACTGTGCTTGTGTAAGCTCCACAACGTTGTTTCCTCCAAGATTATCTTGAAGTTTGATGTCTGTTTCACCAGAACTTATATAGATGTCACCATTCTTCCTTATCTCAAAGGCATTATGTCTTGCACTGCTGCTTCCATTACCTACTGAGAATAGTGTTTGAGCAGATTCGCTATTTCCAGTGTTTGATACATTATACCAACCTTCAGCATGTTCTGCCATGTTATTGGTAACAGTGCAAAGTCCTTCTGTATGACTATAATCCCCATTGGCATGGGTCTCAACACCTTCAGCATGAGAACCAGCACCACTCGCCACATTGTCTATACCTTCGGCATGGGATAACGCTCCACTAGCAGTTGTTCCAGCTCCTTCTGCAATGGAGTCATTACCAGTACTAGCACTTATTGGTAAATTAAATGATACCGTATCTGCTGTCGCTCCAGTTGTAACGGTAATACCTCGACCAGCTATAATATCTTTGCCGCCACCACCGCCACCTCCAGTTACAGAGATAACATTGTTGGTTATATCAATACCAGTACCAGCAGAAAGGGTGTCTTGTTTTCCAGAGAGTGATGTTTCAGCACTTGTAACCCTATTACTCAAGCCATATAGAACAGTGTCATACGATTGCATTACACTGTCGAATATTGATGAATCTAGCTTACCACTAACCGCCTCATTAATGCTCTGTGTAACAGCAGTTGTGTCAGCCTTACCACTGATTGATGAATCAATCTGACTTTGAACTTCACCACTACTAATACCACCACCAATATCATAGGTGACTCCACTTAATTGTATTTTATCAATTACACTCATATTTCGAAATAGATTTAAATAAACATGAAAAAAAGGACATCACCTTTACGGCAATGCCCTTTTGGAAAATATAATGAGTAAAATTAACTGAAGACTAATGTAGTTCCACTAACTTCTACTTGAAGGCCAGTTGGGAATGCAATGTTTCCACTTCCAAGCAAAGATTCACCACCTACTGTCTTAATATTTGTACCAGATACCAAAGCATCTTGTTTTCCACTCCAAGTGGTCTTGTCGCTTGATGTTACATGAATAGTGGTGTCTGCTGTATGCGCTGTAAGAGTATTGTTAATACCCTCTACAGTGCTTGTATCAGCTTTACCGCTTGTAGCCTCGGTTATTGACTGGGTAACTGCTGTGGTATCAGCTTTGCCACTGACTGCTTCAGAAATTGCTTGGGTAACTGCTGTGGTATCAGCTTTTCCAGAGGTAGCGGCCTCAATTGCACTGTTAGTCTGTGCTGTAGTGTAGTAATTTGAAGCATCGAATATCTCTGAAAGAGGAATATCGGTTACTTGTCCACCAGCAGCACTGTTCCAAGTGATTTCCAATACTTCTACCTCGCTTGTACCACTTGTGATTGATGTAATCACAACTGACTCAATCATTCCATCGATAAGGAATGGAGAAGCATCAAATGAGAATACCTCAGTACCACCAGTTCCACCATGATAGAACTTAACCTCTTGCGCTGTTGAATCATACTTTACACTGTCAGCATAACCAGTTACAGAAGGAATGTCTGACTTCTGAGCAATAGTGTTGGTATTAACTTTTATTGCATATGTATTACCATAAGATGTGGCAGAAAAAGTACCTTCATCAAAAGCTACTATAGCCTTGTTGGTTTGAGCTACACCTCCCTTTTTCTGTGTTAACTGTACAATTTTATATCCACTATCATTTGTAGAATTTATTCCAACCTCAGTGATAACATCTGCACTGTTAGCTTTTCCACTTACTGATTCATCAATCATGGTCTGAACTTGACCAGTTGTAACACCACTTGCTTCAGCAATTGCTTCTTGGACATATCCAGTTGTGGCATAATTCATTTCAGCTATTGACTCTGCAAGAGCATTTGTAGCTGCTGTAATGGCATTGGTGGTCTCTCCAGTAGTCCAATATCCATCCAAGCTATGAACGGCTGTGGAATCAATTATGTCATAGGTAGTTCCACTAAGTCTAATTTTATCTAATGTTGCCATATTAATTAATATTTTCGTTATTTAGTATTAAAGTGGTGTCTTGCACCTTAGAATAATTTGCAAACATATTGTTTGTTTGTAACTTCGTGTAATAGTTTGCAAGCAATGAATTTACTTCTGGTTTGGTATACGTATTCAGTATCCTTTCGGTGTTGCTTGCGACTTGTGCTGAGAGAGCTTCAAGGTCTGCTTGGTTTGCCTTTGTTGCAATGGCAACATTAATCATTTCCTCAACTTGCTCCTTTGTAACACCACTTGCTGTCACCATTTCAAGCAGATGGTCAACCTCAGTCTTCGTATAGTAATAGTCTGAATTGGCTAGGATTGTAATTGTCCTCTGTATACACCATCTCTCCATCTCTTCCTTTGGAGCTATTTCAACTGGAGGACAACAATTACCTCTAGGTGCGCTCCCACTAAGTTGGTATTCGACTTCTCCACCACCTTCTGATTCTTCTGAAGAAGGTGGAGAAACTGCGCCTACAGATAAACTAGTAGCCCATTGAGACATTATTTCATCGTAATTCTCAATCATCGCTATATATTTGTTTTAAACATGATTATTGAATTGGCTGTATCTTGTCAGCATATGTACTCCAAGCTGTTTTATAAGCGTTCACACTACCTGATGGGACATAGATTGTTGTTAAATTCTCGTCACCCAAGAAGATATTTTGATAGCCAAGTTCTGGAGGTGTAGTTGCAAGACAAGTGACTGTTGTCAAGGCATGGTTGAAAGCCATTGCATATTCATCTATGAATGACACAGTACTTGGAAGTGTCAAGTTCGTTAAACTGCTTTCATAAGCCAAGGCTATATTACCAATTGATTGGATACCTTCAGAAAGGGTTACACTAGTCAAGCTAGTACAGAATTTCAATGCGCCATAATCCAAAAGGGTAACACCGCTTGGTATCACAATTGATTCAAGGCTAGAATCATATGCAAATGCATCGAAGCCGATTTCAGTTAATCCAGTTGGTAAAGTGATTGTTGGTAATGACACGCAACGACTGAATGCCATCTTATCAATCTTAGTAATTCCATTATGTAAGGTTGCTGAAGTCATACCACTGAAGCCATAGAAGCACAAATTACCTATCTCATGTATACAGCCTCCAACGGTAACACCACTGATATTCTCCCAATTGCTTGGATTTAAAGCCCTTAAGTTATCAGAACCATCACACTCTCTCTTGTCTTCAGTACCGTCAAGATACCTCATTGTAACCTTATATGTTGTTACTGGTACGTATCCGCAATCAGGACTGAAAACTTCAAGTTGTCTTCCTCTACGAGTGTTTCCAGTATCTGTCCAATTAATACCATCTGTTGATGTCTGTTCCTTCTCTACAGCATACTTTGTTGTGCCACTACAAGTATAATCATTTGGAACTGTTATCCAACGAGTATAGGTTTCACCAGTAGTTCCACAACAAGCACTTATTACTGCTTTTAATGATTCAATCTCTTCTCTAAGACTATATATCGTAGTATTATACTCAGTGTAAGTTACTGCATTCTTTTGGAAATATTGTTTTGTAACAAACAAGTTATTAACCTCTTCTTTTGTGTATACGTCACCAACATATTCACTCAAATCCTCGAAGGTAACGTAATTAGAAAGGTCAACTCCAGTTATGTAGTGTTTATCAAGTACCCACTGTTCCGTAGCAAAACCACTCAAAGAAGGTATTTCTCCCTCTACCACTGTAACAGCACTCTCTACAAGATTGACAGTCTGTGCTGTTGTATAATAGTTACTGAGGTCTATTGTACCACCAGTGCCAATCTCAATATCACCAGTTCCAATAAGGGACTGTCCATTGATTGTTTTAATTGGTTGGTGTTCTGTTAAATAGCCAGCATCATTGGTAAACGCAGTGTTGCTTGTTGGAACTGTTGGAATCTCTGACTTTAAGGCATAATCAGATAAATCCACACCACTGATATAGTGTTTATCAAGTACCCACTGTTCCGTAGCATAACCACTAAGACTAGGGATTTCAGCCTCAATATCCGTCTTTGCTGATTCAATCTTTTCGTCCACCTCTTCTGGTGTAATGCAACAACCGCTAGTTATTGCGCTCTCAATTTCCTCAAGCATCTCATCAATCTGATACTTGGTGTAGTAGTTCTCAATCGGTCCTAACACTGGTTGGCAGCACCCCATTGAGATACTGTATTTCTTTGGTTCACAATTGCATCCCATATTAATTAATATTTTAAATAAACATGAAAAAAGGGATAGTCCTATGACCACCCCTTTTATTTTAAGATGTTTCGCCTCCATAACACTGCCATCTGTCTGTCAATTCCCATTTATACTGTACTGTCTCTTCACAGAATGATGAATCAGCTTCAACCATTTCCTTAAGGCGAGTGTTTCCAGTCTTCTGCCAAGTTCCACCTTGAGCTTTCCTTTCCTCTTCCTCAATTGACCATTTATCACCATCAACACAAGTGTAAGTTGAACTTGTCACCCATCTTGTTTCATAACTACCACATCTAGGGTCATTATCTTGTATCTTAGCTCCACTACGGTATTCAGAAGTGGCTGTATTGATGTTGGAAGAAGTGGTACCAGTGTAACGCTGCTGTTTGACATAGCTTGTAGTACCATCACATATATAATCATTGGTATTCACCCACCTCTCATATGTCTTATCTTGGTTTATGGTTACAGTCTGCGTTCTGTTTTGACAGTCCTTAACACTGATGTTCCAAATCATCGTATTGGATGTGCTAGTGTTGCTTGGCACTGTCACAATTAGCTGATTATTGGTAATCTGATACGTTAACCTTGGGTCAATGTTGGTAACAGTTATTGGACAGCTCTGGTTAAATGTAAACGACACATTCTGCTGAAGACAGTTGATGTTCACACTCCTTGGATTCAATATGCTAGAATCAGTTGTTAGATTAACATTCACAATCTTGGTGTTATTGCCGCTTACAAACTGAAATGTGCTTGATTCATTACTAGTAGGGAGTTTTGTATTACATATACTAAGAGTATAGCTATTTCCAGCAGTACCACTGAAAGGTGTTACTGTCATATATGAAGCCATACCATAAGCATACCAATCACAAGATGCTGAATAACTGTATGTATAACAAGTTGGAGCGTTATACACGATTGTTGTAGGTACAGTGGTGTTGACTTGGCATATATCCTCTGTACATTCACTATTAGAGAACCTATACTCTTGGTCAAACTCTCCAACAATGTTCAATGTTGGAAAATGACCGCTATATCCTTCAAATGCCTTATAACGACCAGTTGGTTCTCCAAGTTGGTTAACCTCTTGCTGTAGCAAGTATCTTGCAATACCCAAACCAACACATTCCCATCCTTGAATGATACCTACATTACGAACATACACCCATCTTGTCTCAGTTTCCTCTTGTTCTGACCATGACACTCTGCTTGTAGAACCTTGTAAGCTCGTTTCTACAAGGGTGACTGTAATTATATCACTCTGGCCATTATCACTCGTTGTAGAGACGTTAAATGATGGTTGAAGACCGAAGTTGAAACCACTGAAGAAGGTTGTATTAACATTCTTCGCTTTAATGATTGCTGAATAACGGTTCTGAAGGAACTCCAATAGGTTATAATGCCAAGATGACTTATATGCATCAAAAGCAATGTTGAATTGAAGTGTTGTTGTTACCTTTTCACCATCAAAACTCTCTTCCAATGAGCAAGATTGACCAAGGAAGTCCACATCAACAAAGGAATGCCCATAGGTATGGACTGTTCCAGAGGTGCGTTCCAACCTACAGTAGTCAGTCTCAAGCATTCTAAGCTTTTCAATACCAAATGTCTTAAGCTCCTTGCAAGGTGATTCCCCTTCACTGATGTCTGTTGCCAAACGTAGGGTAGGGAAGTTTGAGACTGATGAGAATGTGAAATCTGTTTGGTATTGCTGTCCATTCAAATGGAATGTGTATGTAACCTTTGAAGGGAAATCAACATTTACCATCCATTTTGTACCATCCACACTCTTAAGGATTACATAGAACTTCTCATTAAGGTTTTGATAAGGAACATAGCCATGAAGAGAAAAGGTTACTTGCTTGGTGAACTTGTAACGCTCATCCAGCGAACTTTCCTCTGAGAATTGGATATTGAAACCTTCCAATCTAAATGGCTCTTCGGTGAGGTCATCAATATATGCCTCACCGTTGTCAATATGTACATCCTTTACATGTTCTTCGGATACAAGGTACACGACATTCTCTAGTTTGTCATAGCTGTACCTACATCCTAATGTATTAATTGGTTTATACTCTGTTACTGCCATTGTATATCATTATTTGTTTGTTATGGTATTGCTTGAATTCTATTTGCATAATTACTCCAACCACTAGCTGACTTATACGCATTCACACTTGCTGATGGTACGTAGATTGGGCAGTTATTTGTCAAGCTAAATACACCATCTCCTATGGTTGGTGGGGTTGTTGCAAGACAAGTTATACTTGTAAGCCCACTACAATAATAGAAAGCCTCATTATCAATTGATGCTACACTACTTGGAATGGTCAAAGATGTTAGACTTCTACAACCACTGAAAGCAAATTCACCAATTGATGTCACAGTATTCGGAATATCGATAGCTGTAAGACTTTCGCACCACATAAAAGCACTACCACCAATTGATGCTACACTAGTTCCTATACTAACACTTGTAATTCCACTACATTCATAGAAAGCCGCTTGGCCAATCGAAGTCACATTATTTGGTATTATTACATCTGTTAAACTATAACATTGTTGAAAAGTATTATTTTCAATAATTGTTACGCTACTTGGTATATCAATCGAAGTCAATCCGCTACAAAGACGGAAAGCACCATCACCAATTGTTGTTACACTACTTGGAATAGTTATGTTCGTAAGATTTTTGCATAAATCGAAAGCACGATTACCAATTGTTGTTACAGAATTATGAATTGTTACGCTTGTAAGGTTTTCGCATTCAACAAAAGCCAGCTCGCCAATACTTGACACACAACTACCTACTACTGCATTTGTCATTGCCGTAAATGAAGTTGAATGTGCTCTTATTGTTTCCACAGTAAGTTCATTACTAGAGTCACAAGCTACCAAATATGTTGAAGCATCGCTATAATGAGCCAATAATTTAAATAATCCTTCACACTCGGCCAACGTATCATATGTTCCAATTGGACTTCCATATGGTTTCGTCTCTAATGGGTATACATCCTCCCATGTCTGGCCATTATCCGTTGAAAATTGTCTTTTATACACGTAATATTTACTATAACTCATACTATATTGTCTTTTCTTAACTTATTGCTTGTATACGGTCTGCAAAATTATTCCAAATGCTAGCTGACTTATACACATCAACTGAAGCTGAAGGTACATAGATATAACCAGTACCAAAAGCAATAGGTGTGTTACCGAATGTATTCACATTATTCAGTGTAGGTGGTGTCGTAGTATTAATGGTTATTGACTGTAGGTTAGTACAGAATTTAAATGCTTCTTCATCAATTAGAGTAATACCATTACCTATTGCTACACTAGTAAGTCCAGTACAAATATAGAACGCACTACTTCCTATAGTACTTACACTATCTGGAATGTTTATACTTGTGAGACTTGTACATTCATAGAATGCATTATTTCCAATTGATGATACAGAACTTCCAATTACAACTGAGGTCAGTCCACTACAGCTTGCAAATGCTTGACTATTAATAGCTGTAACTCCATTACCAATGGTAGCGTCTTTAAGATAATAACAATTCATGAAAGCATCTGCTCCAAGATATGTGACGCTATTTGGAATTGTAACACTAGTTAAACAACAACCGAGAAATGCTTGAGCACCAATGTATTCAACACTATTAGGTATTGTGATTGAGGAAATACTAGTATACCAAAAAGCACCTCCACCAATAGTCTTAACGTTGTTTCCAATTGTAACACTGCTAATAGAAGTTTCAGCAAATGCATTATCATCAATAGTAGTCACACATTTGCCTATAACTGCACTTTTCATACAAGTTCCAGCAGTATAGCTTGGTTTCGTTTCTGCTTGGGTTAGTGTTGAATCTTCATTACAATCTATGGTTCTTGTTGTACCGTCACTGCATCTTGCACTAAATTTACCTTCAAATATACATATGGTGTCCTCTGTCTGTGCCCATCTGTATATCTTTGGTGAAGGTGATGTACAATCACTAGAATTAACCTCAATCAAAGCTCCCTTTTGATATTCATCCAATGGAATCCATGTTACCCCATTGTCATAGCTCACTTGTCTCTGTTGTTTGTAATATTTACACGATTTTGCCATATTATCTCATTTTTATGGAGTTATTGTGAAATTAGCTTCCAAACCACCTTGGAAGTACTGACTGCTGAAGTTGAATGTCGGATTTGTACCATATACAGTTGACTGTGGCAACTTCACCTTCTTTGTCAATGTTCCACTCTGACTAGTTGTGGTATATTCAGCTTCCATAGAGGTCATTTTCTTGGCTGTACTCCAAGTAACCCTTATAGTACTTTGTCTTGTACCTCCAGCATAGAGTGGACCAGAGTTGGCATTGAAATAATTCTTATTTGAACTACCCTCGAAGGTTATAATCAACCTTGAAATGGTTATAATATCGCTTATCTGTGAAGACCAAGTAATATGCACCATTGGTTCATTCTTCTTCTGAGTGAATGAGTAAGGAACTGCTATACCAGTACTTAAACCATCGCACCTCTTGACATGCCAAGTATAAGTTCCCTCCCTTGTAACAGCAGAATCTCCAGTGTTCATTGGGAAAGTTACCTCCGCACTTGAACTGCCTTGAGTATTAGCGGTGGTTTCCTCACATTCAACGTTCTTGATGGTTCTGATACCACTCCAATCCCAAGTGATTGTATTGCTAGTTGCTGCTGCTGGAACCGTCTCTCCAGTTACATTACTAACCTCTGTATAGCAATAAGATGTTGTCGGATGACAAGCCCTTCTCTGAGTGAATGAATACGGTACACTGATTGCTCCGCTTGTTCCATCACACTTCTTGACGTTCCATTGGATTGTTCCACTGATAGTCCTTGCAGAATCACCATAGTTGGTTGTGAAGGTGACAGCAGAACTTGAAGTACCAGTGACGGTTGTATCAGCAGAAGTACAAGCTGTTGTTCTTGTTGTCCTAGTTCCACTCCAATCCCATCTAACAGTATTGGTTGTGGCAGTACCAGCCACCTCATTAGCTCTTACATCACTTACGCTTGTATAACAAGTCGTTGAGGTTACGGTACATCCAGTGCCTCGTTGTGTGGCTACAATATATAGATGTTCTCCACTTCCTTGCTGAGTAAGCGTAATGGTAGCTGTACGGTCTTGCTGAGTTGAACCAGTAGGATAATAGTGCATTTTATAATAGTCATTGGCTGACACATATTCATCATACACACCTACAAGCCATGCTGCGTCAGAAGAAATTGAGAATCCAGTATGGGTGTTGTTGTAGTGAGAAATGATGGTTGCAGCATAACCAGTTGAAGGATAAGAATTCCTCTCAAATACTGGATTAATTGTTGTAACTGTCATGTTCTCGAAGAAGAAACCTTGATTCCCACCCATTCCTTGAACTGTCATAAACAAATATATTCTGTTCCCACTCTCATTCTGAATTAGAGTGACCTTATACTGTTTGTCCTCGCCACTGCTATTCAATGGATGTGCTGCAAGAAGATAAGTACCGTTGGTAGTGGAAGAACCAGTGCTAGGTAAGTACCTAGACTCTGTGACACCTTCCCAACCCTCAGTTGATTCAATCCTAAATCCAACTTGAGCATTACCTCTCTTTGATGTTAACTTGAGTATAGAGCCACCAGCAGTGCCTCTATCTCCATATTTAGTCTTCGTTGTAGTACCATTCTCCCAAGTGAAAGTATAGTCAGAACTTGGACATTCATCACACCACCAATCTGTAGAAGGGTTAAGATTAACCCACCTATATTCTACTGTAGAGCATCCACATTGAGGGTCACACTCATTCTTTACCGACAATGGCATTGGATTTACTGAATCACCACTTATGCTGTACACGCTAGGAGTACAAGGAATCCAATCTTGGTTTCCTCGCTTTTCATATTTTTGGTATAAGTAATAACTTGAAAACTGTCCCATTATATTCTATTTTAATCTAAATAAACATGAAAACTTGGGATGGGTTTCAATTCATGTTTATAGAAACAGTAAAAGATATGGAAAAGATAGTTAAAATGAACGGATATGTATACCTTGTAGAAGGTTGGGATAAGAAGGGCTTTGAAACCTATTACAATTTGGGCAAAGACCCAGATGACCCAATGTGGAAAGAAGAAAAACCAAAACAAAACAAGGGTAAAAAAGAAAAAGAGCAAGTTTAACTTGCTCTTTTTTATTTGTATTACAAATATACGAAAAAAAGTTGAGAAAACCAAATAGTTTCTCAACTTTTTATTTTTTTTAATTATTTTTAGTTAATTAAGACTGTGGAACAAGTGCAAGCAATTGAGCGACTGCATCTGTTGAAAGAGGTACAGCAGCCTCGGTTACATTAGCTGAAAGAGTTACGGTAACACCGTTGGTATCACCACCACCAGCTACAGACTGTGCTGAAGCCTCAAGTCCTACTGAACGTCCAAGAGCAAGATACTCACCATCAGCAGTCTTCACAACAACGAAGAATCTACCAAGTGCAAGTGCGTCTACTGGACAAATCATATCCTTATCATACTTACCATTCAAGTTGAAGGTAATAGTGTGAGTACGATACTTGTTACCGTTATCCTCAACTACCAACTCATCAGTATAAGTTGTGCTGTTCTTCGCTGGCTCGATGTGATAAACACTAGCTCCTGTTGATGCAGAGAATCCACTGATGTTAACTCCGCTTGTACAATCATAGTCAACTGGTGCATTAGTCACATCACTAAAGTTTGCGATATAAATATCGGTCACTTCTGGAAGTGAATATCCACAAGTATTTTTTCTCAGCAAATTTTTATTTAATGAACAAGTTGCCATAATATTATGTATTGTTTTGATTAATTATTTTTCTCTTTTGAAGTGGAAGCTAGACCATTTTATCTAGCTCCCAACATCTTGAAATTATATGTGTAGACAAATGAGTCTAGATTACTTCATGAATACGAACAACTCTGGCATGATTATACCAACAGCGATGTTGCTGATTGCAAGTACACGGAACATGTTGTCACCAGTTGAATTACGAAGGTCAATCAACTTGTACTCGATGTGAGAATCGAAGGTGTCATAACCAAGAACCAAGTTCTTAGCAGGTCCTACGATGATAGTATTTCTACTCTGCATGGTTGGGATAACCTCGAAGCCCATGATGTAGATTCTACCGTTCTCTCTAGCATAGTTGCTGAAGATACTCTCCTTATTTGGACAACAGATTTTGCCAAGTGCAACCTCAAGAACTCTTACGTCTGCATGGTTCATGAATACCTTATAATCCATTGTGTCAACCTCTGCTGTAGCTGCAACAGAAATAGCACTTGAAATAGCACCCTCAACTTGTGCGAGGATATTGTCAACAGTGAATGCAGTTACTGCACCACTAGTTACACCACTGTTTCCAGCGAGCTGCTTCTCAACACCGTCAACAGCCTTAAGATAGGTCTTAGTTGTAGCGGTACGACCAGTGTCACCACCCCAGAAAATCTCTTGATATTCCTTTGCCATCTTCTGACGAAGCTTGCCAAAGTACCACTCACCGAAGGTCTGAGGAATTCCGCCTCTCAATGAAATCTCAGTCTGGTCAACAAGGAATGTGTTCCAGAATGTGTCATAGCAGTTCTCTTGGTTAACCTTGATAGCTGCTGGCTCGATGTAAGCCTCTGCCAATGAAGCACTACCAGCTGGGGTGAATGGACAAGTATACAACTGCCATGCATCACCAATCTCACCAGTGTAAATCTTCATCTTACCCTTTACTCCGTCCATGAAGGTGATACCATACTGGCGAAGGTCGATGTCGTAAATATCCTTAGAAAAGATTTCCTGAGCCTCTTTTCCGCAATATGTAAGACCACTCAAATCAATAAAATTAGCCATATGTCTAATAGATTATTTTAAAAATTATTTTCTTTATTTTTTTTTTTTCTTTGTTTTAAACATGAATATCCGAAAGTAGAATTTGGAATTGTCAATTTTTATCTATATATTTGCAAAAAACCTAATATTATGAGTTCAAATATTGAAAAAGTATTAAGATGGAGGAATAGACACCCAATTGATGCAAGGGCTGTAGATTTGTTGGTTGCATATAATAAAGCAGACAAAAAATATGGCAGAGGTAGGGGCGATTTAACTGCCAAATGGATGACCGAACATATTCTCACTAAACCTTGTGCTCATTGCGGTAAAGAAGGTTGGAAAATTATCGGTTGCAATAGACTTGATAACTCAAAACCTCATAGTAAAGATAATGTTGAGCCTTGTTGTTTTGAATGCAACGCTAAATTAAGAGGTAAAGATGTGTCAGATGAACAATCAATAGCTGTGTACCAATATGCTCTTGATGGAAACCTAGTCAGAATATGGAAAAATGCATACAAGGCTGCTGATGAATTAGGTTTTTCACAAGGTGGGATTAGTTGTTGTTGTAGAGGTGGATATTTTAGTAAATCTAGAGGTAAATTCCATACTTGTAATACTTATAAAGGCTACAAATGGTCATATAAACCACTGTAGCCTTTTTTCTTTACCCTATGTAACTTCTCATGGTTTCTCGCCACTGAGCATAAGTATCTCCTTTACCACCGCCTCTAGCATTGGTTGAGATAGGCTGAGTAGATGGTTCTTTTTCAAGATTTTTTATCTTGTTATTTAAACCACTGTTCATTTTTTTCAATGCCTCAACCTCTTCCTTAAGTGAGTTAATCAATTCCTCAAGATGGGTGTCCTTTGGTTGTTCAACCTTCGGCTCTTCCTCTTGTGGCTTTGGTTCTTCCACTTTAGGCTCTTCTACCACTGGTTCCTCAACCTTCACCTCTTCTGTTTTAGGTTCTTCTACCACTTGTGTCTCAACAACAGTTTCAGTTTGTGTTTCTGCCTCCAAATCGATGTTAGTAGGCTCAATGTCTTCACTCTCATTCTTCTCAATCATTGAAGAAGAAGTGAAGATTTCCTTGATTGTGTTCTTTAGTGTTGTCCAGAACATTTCATTCGTCTCTATATTCATATTATTCTCGATTTTATCTTCCTTTGAAAATTCTTCAAGTCTGAGTAGACTTTCAACTGAAAATCCTCTAAGCTCACCACTCTTAACTCTATCCCAAACATCAATCTGGTTTACCTTCATACCCACAAACCAAGTTCCAATAGGTAAACTCTCATTCAAGCCAAGTGCAACGGACTTGTCCTTGAATAAATCAGACTTTAACCAACTCTCTACAACAGTCACATCAGATGCAGTTGTCTCATGGTCTAGAGTTATCTCATTTTGCTTATAATCCTTGAAGAATTGCTGACTCATATGTTCTATGCTCTCCTTGGTAAACTCAACATAGAACTCATCACCGTCTTCATTACGTCTGTAAATAGGTTTATCTGGGACTAATACCGCACTGTACAACATGTGTTTCTCTTCATTAGCCAATTGAACCTTAATCTCCTTCTGTTCCTCTAAAGCTACCAATGTCTCTTCAATCGCTGGAGATTCTACTATTGAAATGGCATAAGTCTCAGATTCTAAACCTACACGATATTTCTTTATTTTCTTACTCATACGAAAAATCTTTTGATAAACATGAATTATTTGACAATTTCGATTGAAATGTCCTTTGCATCCTTCAAAAGTGCGAATAATTTGTTATAGGTCTTACGACTCTCTGTCACCATTCCGACTTGTGTGTTCCTTCCAATTATCAAACATCCAAGGGTATCTTTGGCTGTATTTCCGCTATGAATGCGGATTCCACTGAAACCCTTCACATTCTTAATCTCTGGCATCAGCTTCTTGTACTTCGGACTATAGGTTATTTCTACCTTGTATGTACCATAAGGTATCGCTGTTTCACCATATCTCTTCTTAATCATTATCTCAGCCAACCCCATTGCATCATCCAATCCTCTGTCCTTATCCTCAATTGTATCACAGAAGTAAACACCATCGACATATAGTTTGCCAATGGTGTATGTTTCTTTCCTATATTTCCTAACTAACTTAAGCTTCATCCTTTTCAATTGTTACTCCATCCACATTGCTAAACCAAGCAATCCTTCCATAATTGATACCGCTTCTCATGAAGTGATAACCCAATGGAGCTACGTACTGGTT
>JAEEGL016513912.1_pt1 | contig 15306 bp, 14 predicted proteins | sample 9134231 | NCBI WGS metagenome assembly JAEEGL01 (sample SAMN16246548, study PRJNA631951) | gut metagenome | biome: gut microbiome; feature: rumen; material: fiber-attached | host: Bos | place: Iran: Karaj | collected 2018-10 | reverse complement strand
GTAAGAAGAGCGTTCACCGCGCAGATCATCATCAACCACGTGCAGGCGCGCGACGGCGAGTTTATCGACAATATGGACCAGGCGCTTGAGCGCGCGGTCGCAAACGGCGTCAAAAACCTCGTCGTTCAGCCCACGCACCTGATGCAGGGCGCGGAGTATGACGAGCTCTGCGAGACGGTCGAAAAGTACGCGGACAAGTTTGAATCCGTTAAGGTCGCGCTGCCGCTGCTCGGCAAGGTCGGCACGGACGCCGCGGAAGTCAACGCGGACAAGGAAACGGTCGCGAAGGCGGTCGTTGCGGAAGCGGTCAGGACCGCAGGCTTTGAGACGATCGAGGATGCGGCGGCGGAAGGCGTTGCGTTCGTGCTCATGGGCCACGGCACCTCGCACAACGCGAAGGTCACCTACACCCAGATGCAGACCATGATGAACGAACTCGGCTATCAGAACGTGTTCATCGGCACCGTCGAGGGCGAGCCGGAGGAGACGGCGTGCGAAGCGGTCATCGAGGCGGTCCACGCGGCGGGCTACGACAAGGTCGTCCTGCGTCCGCTGATGGTCGTTGCGGGCGATCACGCGAACAACGATATGGCGGATCCCGAGGATCCCGAATCCTGGTATTCGCAGTTTAAGGACGCCGGTCTGTTCTTCGGCATCGACGTGCAGATTGCGGGTCTCGGCCGCATCGAGGCGGTCCAGGCGCTTTACGTCGCGCATACCGAAGCGGCGATCAAAGGCGAATAATTTCCATATTTGAAAGGAACGAACATGAAAAAACGCATTGCATGGATTCTGACTGTTCTGCTGTTTGCGGCGATCCTGTCCGCATGCGGAGCGAAAGCACCAGCATCCGAACCGACGCCGGAGCCCGTTCCGGAAGCGACGGAAGTCCCGACGGACGAGCCGACGCCCGAACCGGAACCGGAATCGAAGATCGATCTTCCGGACGGCACGTATCTTGCGGAGTTCAAAACCGACAGCTCCATGTTCCACGTCAACGAGGCGAACAAGGGGCTCGGCGTTATGACCGTCAAGGACGGCAAAGCGACGATCCACGTATCCCTTGTGTCGAAAACGATCCTGAACCTGTATCCGGGTCTTGCGGAAGACGCGCAGAAGGACGGCGCCGTGCTGCTGGAGCCGACGATCGACACCGTTACGTACGACGACGGCATGACCGAGGAGGTCCACGGCTTCGATATTCCGGTCCCCGTGATCGGCGAGGAGTTCGATCTGGCGCTGATCGGCAAGAAGGGCGTCTGGTACGACCACAAGGTCAGCGTTCAGAATCCCGTTCCGCAGAACTGACGCTTGCGGATCACGCGGGAATCATGTAAAATACCAAAAAGGACAGACGGCGGCACGGCGGATCCGCATGGATGCCGCGCCGCCGTTTTCATTCCGGAGGAGAGGACTATGAAAAAGAGAGTCATCATTTGGTTTCTGCTTGCGGCCATGCTGCTTCTGCTCCCTGCGTGCAGCGTAAAGCGCTCCGTCTCGGACGGTTCGTACACCATTGCGGTCACGCTTACGGGCGGCACGGGCAAGGCGAAGATCGTAACGCCGACCGCGCTCACCGTGGAAAACGGCGCCATGACGCTGACGGTCGTGTGGAGCAGCGATAAATACGATTATATGCTCGTGAACGGCGAAAAGCTGCTGCCCGAGTACATCGACGGGCATTCGGTGTTCCGGGTCCCGGTCGCGTCGATCGACGAGCCGCTTTCGGTCACGGCCGACACCACGGCGATGAGCACGCCGCACGAGATCGACTACACGATCACGTTCAACGCGGCGACGCTTGCGCCCATGTCATGAGATCCATCCGAAGAAAACAGATCGTCGCGCTGATTCTCTGCGCGGCTTTCTGTGTTTTTTGCCTTGCCTGTTCCGAAGCGAAAAACGGCGGGGAGGACCGTCCCGAGGGACCCGACTGGGCGTCGCTCGAGCCGGTCGGCGAGGTTCCGGTGCGCTATGCGACGGAGTTTCGCATCACGCGGTACACGGACGGGTACGAGCTGATCGAGATCCCCGCGACGGGCAGACTGCTGCTCGTGCCGGAGGGCATGGGCGCGCCGAAGGATCTGCCGTCCGACGTGACCGTTCTGTTCCGTCCGGTCGGGCAGATCTATCTTGCCGCGACGAGCGCGATGGACTTTTTCCGCGCGCTGGACGGCGTTGATGCGGTGCGTCTGTCCGGCACGAAGGCGGACGGCTGGTCGATCCCGGAGGCGCGGGAGGCGATGGAGCGCGGCGAGATGCTGTTCGCGGGCAAGTACAGCGCGCCCGACTATGAGCTAATCCTGTCGGAGCGCTGCGATCTCGCGATCGAGTCGACGATGATTTATCATTCGCCCGCGGTCAGCGAAAAGCTGCAGGGCTACGGGATCCCGGTCCTGATCGAGCGGTCGAGCTATGAGGAGGATCCGCTCGGACGCATGGAGTGGATCAAGGTGTACGGCGCGCTGCTAGGAGAAGAAGAGACCGCGGCGGCGCTGTTCGACGCGGAGGTCGAGTCGGTCGAGGCGATCGGCAGTCTTCCAAAGAGCGGAAAGACCGTCGCCTTCTTCTACGTCACCGGCGCGGGCAGCGTGAACGTGCGCAAGAGCAGCGACTACGTCGTGAAGATGATCGAAACGGCGGGCGGCACGTACGCATTTCCGGACCTGGACAGCGGCAGCGCGCTTTCCACGGTGAATATGACGATGGAGAGCTTCTATTACGGCGCAAAGGACGCGGACGTGCTGATCTACAACAGCACGATCGACGGCGAGATTTATTCGATCGGCGAGCTGCTCGACAAGAGTCCGCTGTTTAAGGAATTCAAGGCGGTGCAGAACGGCAGCGTCTGGTGTACGGGCAAGAATCTGTTTCAGGAGCCGATGGGGCTCGGCAAGCTCATCGGCGATTTCTATCGGGTGCTGTCGGACGAAGAGACCGGCACGCTCAACTATCTGCACAAACTGACGAACGGAGGCGACTGAGATGCGATCGAACGGACGGTCCGGGAAGATCGGAGCGGCATTTGCGGGCATCGGGCGTATTTTTGACGCCGTGCGGCTGCCGCTCGGCTTTGCCGTGCTGCTTGCCGCGCTGTTCGGCTTCGCGTTCTGGAATCTTGTTGCGGGGACGCAGGCGACGTCCGTTTCCGACGCGATCGACGGGCTGTTCAATCCGCAGAGTCCGTATCGCGTGATCGTGACGGACGTGCGTCTCGTGCGCGTGATCCCCGCGATCCTTCTGGGCGGCGCGCTCGCGCTGTCCGGCTTTCTGCTGCAAACGTTTTTCGCAAACCCGATCGCTGGGCCGTTCATCCTCGGCATCTCGTCCGGCGCAAAGCTCGTTCTGTCCGTCACGATGATCGGATTTCTGAGCCGCGGCATCGTCGCGAACTCGGTGATGCTGATCGCCGCCTCGTTTCTGGGCGCGATGCTTTCGATGGGCTTCGTGCTGGCGATCTCCTATAAGGTCAAGCGCATGTCGATGCTCATCATCTGCGGCGTCATGATCGGGTACATCTGCTCGGCGATCACGGAGTTCGTGATCCGCTTTGCCGACGACTCGAACATCGTCAAGCTGCACGACTGGGCGATGGGCAGCTTCGCGAACGTCAAGTGGGACAACGTGATCGTCATCGCGGCGGTCGTGATCCCCGCGCTGATCGTTACCTTCTTCCTGAGCAAGCCGATCGGCGCGTATCAGCTCGGCGAAGGATACGCGCAGAACATGGGCGTGAACGTCAAAGCGTTCCGCGTCGCGCTGATCCTGCTTTCCGGCATCCTTTCCGCGTGCGTGACGGCGTTTGCCGGACCGATCAGCTTTGTCGGCGTCGCGGTGCCGCACCTGATGCGAAGGCTGTTCAAGACCGAAAAACCGCTGATCATGATCCCCGCGTGCTTCCTCGGCGGCGCGGTGTTCTGCCTCATCTGCGATCTCATCGCGCGCACGGCGTTCGCGCCGAACGAGCTTTCAATCAGCTCCGTGACCGCCGTTTTCGGCGCGCCGATCGTCATCCTCGTCATGCTGAAACGGCAGAAGGAGGGCGGCAGATGAACGGCACGTATTACATTTCCGCAGAAAAAATGACCGTCGGCTACGACGGCAGACCGCTGATCGAAAACGTCAGTATCGGCGTCCGCCGCGGCGAGATCCTGACGCTGATCGGACCGAACGGCTCCGGCAAATCGACGATCCTGAAAAGCATGATCCGGCAGTTGAAACTGATCGCCGGGACCGTCGTGCTGGACGGCCGCGATATGGCGGCGCTGAAGGAGCGCGAGATCGCGAAAAAGCTCGCGATCGTCATGACCGAACGCATCAGGGGCGAGCTGATGACCTGCCGCGACGTCGTCGAAACCGGCCGCTATCCGTATACGGGCCGGCTCGGTATCCTGACGAAAGAGGACAAAGCGGTCGTCGCCGAAGCGCTTGAAACGGTCCACGCGAGCGACTTTGCGGACCGTCCGTACAACGCGATCTCGGACGGCCAGCGGCAGCGCATCCTGCTTGCCCGCGCGATCGCGCAGGAGCCCGAGGTCATCGTGCTCGACGAGCCGACCTCGTTCCTCGACGTGAAGCACAAGCTGGAGCTTCTGGATATTCTGAAGACCAAGGTGCGCGAGCGGAACGTCGCGGTCATCGTGTCGCTGCACGAGCTCGACCTCGCCGAAAAGATCTCCGACCGCGTCGTGTGCGTTGCGGACGGCCGCATCGACCGCTGCGACGTACCGGAAAACGTCTTCCGCGACGACTATATCGCATCGCTGTACGGCATTCGGACCGGACGTTTCAACGCGCTGTTCGGCAGTCCCGAACTGCCGGCGGTCGAGGGCGAACCGCAGGTGTTCTTGATCTGCGGCGGCGGCAGCGGTGTGCCGGTCTGCCGCGCGCTTCAGCGCGCCGGCGTGCCGTTTGCGACGGGCATTCTGCCCGAAAGCGACCTTGATTATCCGGTCGCGCAGGCGCTTTCCGCGGAGCTTTACGCGATCCCGGCGTTTTCGACCGCGTCGGAAGCCGGCACGGAGACCGTCAGGGCGCGTATGCTCGAGATCGGCAGGGTCATTTCGACCGTGCCGGCGTTCGGCGAAACCAACGCTTCAAACCGGGTCCTGTTCGAAGCGGCGAAGGCGGCGGGCATTCTCGTATCCGCAGAAGAATTTTTAAGGGGGTCCGACGCATGACCCTCTGGCAGTTGACGCTTTTATCGGTACTCGCGGGGTTTCTGATCGACTGCGCCGTCGGCGATCCGGCGTGGCTTCCGCATCCGGTCGTGCTGATCGGCAAGGCGATCTCGCTTTCGGAAAAGGGCCTGCGCCGCATCTTTCCGAAGACGGACCGCGGCGCGTTTTGGGCAGGGCTTGTCATGGCGATCCTCGTGCCGCTCGTTTCGGCCGTCGTCGTGTTCTGGATCCTGTTCGGAATGTGGAAGCTTTCGCCCTGGGCGTACTTCGCGGCGAGCGCCGTCATGAGCTGGCAGTGCCTTGCGGCCAGATGCCTGATGACGGAAGCGAACAAGGTCGTAAAAGCGCTTGAAACCGAGGGACTCGACGCGGGACGGAAGCAGGTTTCGATGCTCGTCGGACGCGATACGGAACGTCTTTCCGAAGAGCAGGTGCTCAAAGCGACGGTCGAGACCGTCGCGGAGAACGCGTCGGACGGCGTGATCGCGCCGATGCTGTATCTGATCCTGTTCGGCGCGGTCGGCGGGTTCTTCTACAAGGCGATCAACACGATGGACTCCATGGTCGGCTACAAAAACGACCGTTATCTCTTTTTCGGCCGTGCCGCGGCAAAGCTGGACGACGCGGCAAACTTCCTTCCGGCAAGGCTTTCGGCGCTTGCCATGATCGTCGCGGCGCCGCTCGTGCGGCTCGACGGAAAAAACGCGTTCCGCATCTGGAAACGCGATCGCAGAAAGCACGCGAGCCCGAACTCCGCGCAGACCGAATCGGTCGCGGCGGGCGCGCTGCACGTGCAGCTGGCGGGTCCCGCAAGCTATTTCGGAACGGTCGTGGAAAAGCCGACGATCGGCGACGGCGACCGCCCGGTCGAACGGAAGGACGTCGCCCGCGCGAACCGGCTGATGTACGGCGCGGGCGTGCTCGCGCTGATCGTCTGGGAAGCGATCCTGCTGCCGCTCGCGCTTTTCGGAGGGCTCGGCCTATGATCTATCAGACCTACGTGCACGGCGGCGACGTTTACCGGAACCGCGTGACCCTCGATTTTTCCGCGAACGTCAACCCGTTCGGCACGCCCGAACCGGTCCGGGCGGCGATCCGCGCCGCGGCGGAGGCGGTTTTCCGCTACCCCGATCCGTACTGTACGGCGCTTCGCGAACGGCTTGCGGCGCTGCACGGCGTCGGTCCCGACGCGATCCTGTGCGGCAACGGCGCGGCGGAGCTGATCTTTTCGTTTGCGCAGGCGGTCGGGCCGAAGCGCGCGCTGCTGCCCGTGCCGTCGTTTGCGGAGTACGAAACGGCGCTGCGTTCCGTCGGCGCCGGGCCGGTCTTTTATCCGCTTATGCGCGAAAACGGCTTTGCGGTCACGGAGGAGATCCTCGGCGAGATCACGCCGGACACGGACGTTCTCATGCTCTGCTCGCCGAACAATCCGACGGGGAAGAGCATCGGAAAGGAACTGCTTTCCGGGATCCTCGACCGCTGCCGCGAAACGGGAACGGTTCTGTTTCTCGACGAGTGTTTTCAGGATCTCTGCGACGAAGACAAGGCGTTTTCGCTTGCGCCGATGCTGAACGACGGCGACCGCGTGCTGCTGCTGCGCGCGTTTACGAAGACGTACGGCATGGCGGGCGTGCGGCTGGGCTACGTGATCTCGAAGGATCGCGAAACGCTGCTCCGCATGTCCGGAACCGTACAGCCGTGGAACGTGTCGACGGTCGCGCAGTATGCCGGACTGGCGGCGCTCAGCTGCCCGGAATGGGCGGAAAACGCGCGGGCGCTGTTCGCGGAGGAGAAGCCGTACCTGGCGCGGGAGCTCCGCGCGCTCGGCGTGACCGTGCTTCCGGGCGACGCGAACTATCTGCTGCTCTCGGGCGTTCCGACGCTGTACGAAGAACTGCTGAAAAGAGGGATCCTCGTGCGCGACTGCGGCAACTACCGCGGACTGCAGAAAGGCGACGTGCGCATCGCGGTGCGCACGCACGCGGAAAACGCCGCGTTGATTGCGGCGATCCGGGAGGCGCTGCATGCATAAGACCGGCATCGAGGAGCATTTCATCGAAAAAGACGGCAAGCGGCTGCGCTTCGGCTATACGACCGGAACCTGCGCCGCGGCCGCGGCAAAGGCGGCGGCGATCCTGCTGCTTTCCGGCAAGGCGCCGGAAACGGTTTCGATCCATACGCCGAAGGGGATCGACCTCGTTCTTCCGGTGCTGGAACCGGCGTCGGACGGCGGATCCGCCTCCTGCGCGATCCGAAAGGATTCCGGCGACGATCCCGACGTGACCGACGGCGTGCTCGTCTATGCGAAGGTGTCGTTTTCGGAAACGCCGGGCATCGCGATCGACGGCGGCGTCGGCGTCGGGCGGGTCACGAAACCCGGCCTGAAGCAGGCGATCGGCGAGGCGGCGATCAATCCCGTCCCGCGTGAGATGATCCGCCGCGCGATCGGCGGGATCGCGGAGGAATACGAGAGCGCAAAGGGCCTGTCGGCGGTGATCTCGATCCCGGCGGGCGTCGAGCTTGCCGCAAAGACGTTCAATCCGCGGCTCGGGATCGAGGGCGGGATCTCCATCCTCGGAACGAGCGGCATCGTCGAACCGATGAGCGAGGACGCGCTGATCGACAGCATCGTGCTCGAGATCCGGCAGCGCAGGGCGCTCGGCGATACGGTCCTCGTGCTTACGCCGGGCAATTACGGCGCGGATTTTCTGAAGGAGCGGTACGGGATCGCGGACGAACGGATCGTGAAATGCTCGAACTACGTCGGCGACGCGCTTTGCGCGGCGGCCGGCGCGGGCTTTTCCGAGGTGCTTCTCTGCGGACACGTCGGCAAATTTGTCAAGCTGTCCGGCGGGATCTTCAATACGCATTCCAGGCTCGGCGATCACCGCGCGGAACTGATGGCGGCGGCGGCAAAGGCGGCGGGCGCGGACGAGACCACGCAGCGTGCGATGTTCGACTGCGTCACCACCGACGAAATGCTGCGCATCCTTGAAGAGAACGGCGTTCTGGCCGGCACGGCGGACGTGCTGAAAACGCGCATCGACGCCGCGCTCAACGAACGGTTCCAAGGGCTCTCGATCGGCGTGATCGTCTTCACGACCGGGAATTGCGAGCTGTTTAAAAACGAAACGGCGAAACGCCGGACGGAGGAAACGGTATGAACGGCATCTTGTACGGCGTCGGCGTCGGTCCCGGCGATCCGGAACTGCTGACGGGAAAGGCGGTCCGGGTGATCGGAGCATGCGGCGTGATCGCGATCCCGCACAGGGATCCCGGCAGGTGTTTTGCGTATCAGATCGCTTCGGGCGCGGTTCCGGCGATCGAAACGAAGCCGAAGCTTTGCATCGATATGCCGATGACGCACGATCAGTCCGTGCGCGAGGCGGCGTACGAAACGGGTACGGACGCGCTCTGCGCCGCGCTGGCGAAGGGGGAGGACGTCGCGTTTCTGACGCTCGGCGATCCCTCGGTCTATTCCACGTTCGCATACCTTGCGGAGCGCGTGCGGACGAAGGGCTTTCCGGTCCGCTGGATCCCGGGCGTGCCCTCGTTCTGCGCGGCGGCGGCCGCGCTCGGCGAACCGCTCTGCACCGACCGCGAACAGCTGCATCTGATCCCGGGCGGCGCAAACGCCGAGACCGCGCTTGCGTATCCGGGAACGAAGGTTTTTATGAAGGGCGAGCTTGCGCCGCTGCTGAAGGCGATCGGAGACCGCGGACTTACGGCGGCGGCGGTCGAAAACTGCGGCACGGAACATGAGCGCATCTACGGCGCGGCTTCCGACATTCCGGAGGACGCGGGCTATTATCTTGCAACGATCGTAAAGGAGAAACAGGCATGATCCATTTTGTGGGCGCAGGCTGCGGCGCGGCGGATCTGATCACGGTGCGCGGGCAGTGGCTGTTACGGGAAGCCGACGTCGTCATCTATGCGGGCTCGCTGGTGAACCCCGCGCTGCTCGATTGCGTCAAGAAAGGCGCGAAGATCTGCAACAGCGCGGAAATGACGCTCGAGGAAGTGCTCGGCGTCATGTACGACGCGGAAGAAAAGGGGCTCGCGACCGTTCGTCTGCACACCGGCGATCCGTGTCTGTACGGCGCGATCCGCGAGCAGATGGACGCGCTCGAAGAGAAGGGGATCGCGTACGATTACACCCCCGGCGTCAGCTCGTTCTGCGGCGCGGCGGCGGCGCTCAACATGGAGTATACGCTGCCGGACGTTTCGCAGAGCGTCGTGATCACGCGCATGGCGGGCAGAACGCCCGTGCCCGAGCGTGAAAGCGTCCGCGCATTTGCCGCGCACAAAGCGACGATGGTCCTGTTTCTGAGCACAGGACTGCTCGAAAAGACGCAGGCGGAACTGATCGCGGGCGGTTACGGACCCGACACGCCCGCCGCGATCGTCTATAAGGCGAGCTGGCCGGACGAGAAGACGGTCGTCTGCACGGTCGGAACGCTTGCGGAATCGGCGAAGGAAAACGGCATCAGAAAGACGGCGCTGATCATCGTGGGCGACGCGGTGCGCCAGAGCGGCTACGCGCGCTCCGAGCTCTACAATCCGGCGTTTTCGACCGAATTCCGGCCGGCAAAGGAGTGAGTATGGAAATCCGGATCGTTTCCTACACTGCAAGAGGCGGAGAGACCGCGCGGCGTGTCGACGCGGCGCTGGCCGAACGGGGAAACGTCTGCCGCCGCTTTGCGCTCGAAAAGTTTTGCAGGGCGGGCGACGAGCCGCTGTCCGGCTCCGCGTCCGAATGGGCGGGGGACGGCTTCCGGCACGCGGACGCGCTGATCTTTGTGTGCGCCTCCGGCATCGCGGTCCGCGCGATCGCGCCGTGGGTGAAGGACAAGACGACCGACCCCGCCGTGCTGGTGACCGATGAAGCGGCGCGCTTTGTGATCCCGCTTTTGTCGGGGCATCTCGGGGGCGCGAACGCGCTTGCGGAAACGCTTGCGGAAGCGCTCGGCGCGGCGCCGGTCATTACGACGGCGACCGACGTGAACGATCTGTTCGCGGTCGACGTGTTTGCGAAAAACAATCATCTGCTCCTCACGGACATGGGGCTTGCCAAGGCGGTCTCCGCGGCGCTTCTGAACGGCGAACCGGTCGGGTTCCGCTCGGAACTGCCGGTTTCCGGCGCGCTTCCGAAGGGGCTTACGGAGGGCGATGCGGCGCTCGGCGTGTACGTCGGGACCGGCGCCTCGCCGTTTGAACGCACGCTCCGGCTGATCCCGAAACGCTTCGCGCTCGGCGTCGGCTGCCGCAGGGGAAAGGATCCCGCGGCGCTTTCGGCGTTTCTCGAAAAAACGCTCGCGGCAAACCGCGTCCGGAAAGAGGAACTGCGCTGTCTGGCGAGCATCGATCTCAAAAAGGACGAGCCGGCGCTGCTTGCGTTTGCGGAGGCGAACGGACTGCCGTTCCGTTCGTATTCCGCCGACGAGCTGAACGCCGTGCCGGGCGTGTTCGCCGCGTCCGCGTTCGTACGGGAAACGACCGGCGTGGATTCGGTCGCGGAACGCGCGGCGGTCAAAGCGAGCGGCGGGGAACTCGTTGTGAAAAAGACCGCGGAGGACGGCATGACCTTCGCGCTTGCCGAATCGAAGGAGGGGATCTCGTTTGCATAAACTGTACGTGGTGGGGCTCGGCCCCGGTGGGGCGGACGGCATGACGGTCCGCGCGAAAGCGGCGATCGAAGCGAGCGACGTCGTCGTCGGCTATACGGTCTATATCGACCTGATCCGCGATCTGTTTCCGGACAAGACGTTTCTGACCACGCCGATGCGCAGGGAGGTCGAACGCGTTCGTCTCGCGCTCGAAACGGCGGCGCAGGGCAAAACCGTCGCGATGGTGTGCTCCGGCGACGCGGGCGTATACGGCATGAGCGGACTGTGCGAGGAACTGCAGAGCGCGTATCCGGACGTCGCGATCGAAACGGTCCCGGGCGTATCCGCGGTGCTTTCCGGCGCGGCGATCCTCGGCGCGCCGCTGATGCACGACTTTGCGGTGATCTCGCTTTCCGACCTTCTGACCCCGTGGGAGAAGATCGAAAAACGGCTTCTTGCGGCGGCGGAAGCGGATTTCGTGATCTGCCTCTACAATCCGTCGAGCCGCAAGCGGCACGACTATCTGTCCCGCGCCTGCGATCTGGTGCTGCGGTTCGCCTCGCCCGAAACGGTCTGCGGCGTCGCGAAAAACATCGGCAGGGAGGGCGAGGAAACGACGATCCTGCCGCTCAAAGCGCTGCGGGACACGGAGGTCGACATGTTCTCCACCGTGTTTATCGGCAATTCCCAGACGAAGATCATCAACGGAAAAATGGTGACCCCGAGAGGATACCTGTATGAATAACATTCTTTTGTTTGCGGGCACGACCGAGGGCCGGCATATCGCCGAGGCGCTCAGGGACGCGCCGGTGCATCTCTTCGTCAGCGTCGCCACGGAGTACGGCGAAACGCTGATCGCGCCCGCCGAAAACGTCACGGTCCTGCACGGCAGAAAAAACGAAGAGGAGATCCGGGCGCTGCTGAACGAAACGCAGGCGAAGCTTCTGATCGACGCAACGCATCCGTACGCGCAGGAGGTCACAAAGACGCTCAGGACGGTTGCGGAAGCGACCGGCACGGAATATCTTCGTGTGCTGCGCGAATCGGAAACCGCGGACGGCTGCGTGTTCGTCGACAACACCGACGCGGCGGTCGCGTATCTCAACGGGACGCAGGGCAACGTGCTTCTGACCGTCGGCAGCAAGGAGCTTCACCGCTACACGGCGGTCAAAGACTATGCGTCGCGGCTGTTTGCCCGCATCCTGCCGGTGAAGGAATCGACCGACGCGGCGTTCGCGCTCGGCTTTTCCGGCAAAAACCTGATCTGCATGCAGGGACCGTTTTCCGAAGAACTGAACGAAGCGACGATCCGTGCGATCGACGCGAAGATCCTCGTCACAAAGGATACCGGCGCATCCGGCGGCTTTGCGGAGAAGATCGGCGCGGCGAAGGCGTGCGGAGCGACGCCCGTCGTGATCCGCCGCCCGAACGAGGAGCGCGGCGTTTCCGAGGCGGCGTGTCTTGCCCTGCTTTCCGAACGGTTCGGAATCGTCCGGAGCAAACAGATCACGGTGATCGGCATCGGCACGGACGGCGAAGGAACGCTGACGGCCGACGCCGTGCGCGCCTGCGAGCAGGCGGATCGGATCGTCGGCGCAAAGCGCGTGACCGACGCGCTGTCGCGTTTCGGCAAACCGGTCGTGAACGCGATCGCTCCGAAGGAGATCGAAGCGGTCCTGCGCGGCACGGACGCGGCGCGCATCGTCGTCGCCATGTCGGGCGACACCGGATTCTTCAGCGGAACGAAAAAGCTTCTGCCGCTGATCGCGGATCTCCGTCCGACGGTCCTTCCCGGGATCTCGTCGGTCTCGTACCTTGCGGCAAAGCTCGGCGTGCCGTATCAGGATGCGGCGCTTTTGTCCGCGCACGGCCGGACGATCAACGCGCCGGCAAAGATCAAACGAAACGCGCGCGCGTTCGTTCTGGTCGGCGGCGAGCACGGCGTGCGCGATCTGATCGCGTCGCTGTGCGAAAACGGACTCGAAGGCGCGGCCGTCGCGGTCGGGACCGATCTCGGTTCGGAAAACGAAGCGATCGTGCGCGGTACGGCCGGCGCGCTTGCGGGACGGGATTTTGCGCCGCTCGCGGTCGTTTACGTCGAAAACCCGGACGCGGACGGGTATCCCGTCACGCCGGGCAGAAGCGATGAGGATTTTTTGCGGACCGACGTGCCGATGACCAAGTCCGAGGTCCGCGCGGTCACGCTCTCCAAACTGAAACTGACGAAAAACGCGGTCTGCTGGGACGTCGGCGCGGGCACCGGTTCCGTGTCGATCGAGATGGCGGAGACGGCGGAGGACGGCTGCGTGTACGCGATCGAGCGCAGCGCGGACGCGTGCGCGCTGATCGAGCGGAACAAGCGGCGTCTCGGCGTTTCGAACGTCGTTGTCGTCGAAGGAACGGCGCCGGACGCGCTGGCCGATCTGCCCGCGCCCACGCACGTCTTTATCGGCGGCAGCGGCGGAAGCCTCAGAGCGATCGTCGAAACGGCGTTTTGCAAAAACCCGCACGCGCGCATCGTATTGAATACGGTCACGGCGGAAACGTTCGCCGAAGCTTTGCGGCTGATCCGCGAAACGGATCGGAAAGACGCGGAGATCGTCGAACTGAACGTATCGAGAAGCCGCAGGGTCGGCGCGTATCACATGATGACCGCGCAGAATCCGGTAACCGTCATTTCGTTTTCGGGAGGCGCCGATGCATAGTCCGAGAGTTCTGATCGCGGCCCCGTCCTCCGGCAGCGGCAAGACCACCGTCGTCTGCGGGATCCTGCGCGCGCTGAAAAACCGGGGGAGGAACGTCTCCGCGTTCAAATGCGGACCGGATTACATCGATCCGCTGTTCCACGAGCGCGTCGTCGGCGTAAAAAGCGGCACGCTCGACCTGTTCTTTTCCGGCGAAGAAACGCTTCGCCGCCTGTACGCGCAAAACGCCGAAGGCGCCGAATGCGCCGTGATCGAGGGCGTGATGGGGTATTACGACGGGCTCTCCGCCGCAAGCTGCGAAGCAAGCTCGTACGCCGTCGCAAAAGCGCTCGAAACGCCGGTCGTGCTCGTTTTAGACAGCCGCGGACAAAGCCTTTCCGCGCTCGCAACGCTCAAAGGCTTTCTGGACTTCCGTCCCGACAGCGGCGTGAAAGGCGTGATCTTCAACCGCATGAGCGAATCCGTATTCCGCGCGCTGAAGCCGCAGGTCGAAGCGCTCGGCGTCGTGCCGGTCGGCTTCGTTCCGAAGTCCGACGCACTGATGATCGAAAGCCGGCATCTCGGACTCGTCACGCCGGACGGCGTAGCCGATCTGTCCGAAAAGCTCGACGCGCTTGCCGCGCTTCTCGAGCAGACGCTCGATTTCGACGCGCTGGACGCGCTGATGCGCTCCGCGCCGGACCTTTCCGCGCCGGAAACGCCGGCCGCGCCGGACGTGCCGGAGACCGTCATCGCCGTTGCGAACGACGAGGCGTTCTGCTTCCTGTACCGCGACAATCTCGCGCTGCTCAGACGGTATCACGCAAAGCTCCGGTTCTTCTCTCCGCTGACCGACACGGCGCTCCCCGCGGGGACGCAGGCGCTGCTGCTTCCGGGCGGCTATCCCGAGCTGTACGCAAAGGCGCTGTCCGAAAACGCGCCGATGCGGAATGCGATCCGGACGGCGATCGAAAGCGGCATGCCGACGATGGCCGAATGCGGCGGGTTCCTGTATCTGCACGACACGCTTTCGGACATGGACGGGAACCGGTTTCCCATGTGCGGCGTGATCCGCGCGGACGCGTTCCGCACGCAGAAGCTGTCCCGCTTCGGGTATATCACGCTGACCGCAAACGCCGATTCCGCGTTCTTCCGCGCAGGCGAACCGATCAGAGCTCACGAATTTCACTATTTTGAAAGCGGCGACTGCGGACAGGCGTTTTCCGCGGAGAAGCCGAACGGAAAGACCTGGACCTGCATGCACGCGGAGGGGAACCTGCTTGCGGGCTTTCCGCATCTCTTTTACGAATCCGACCCGAAGCCCGTCGAGCGCTTTCTGCGTCTCGCGGCAAAGGAGGCATAAATGGCAAACGCGATCATGATCCAGGGCACGATGTCCAACGCGGGCAAAAGCCTGATCGCGGCGGGGCTCTGCCGCGTGTTCCGGCAGGACGGATACCGCGTCGCGCCGTTCAAGGCGCAGAACATGGCGCTGAACTCGTTCATCACGAAGGAAGGGCTCGAAATGGGCCGCGCGCAGGTCGTGCAGGCCGAGGCGGCCGGCGTCGAACCGTCGGTGCTGATGAACCCGATCCTGCTGAAACCGACGAGTGATATGGGCTCGCAGGTCATCGTCAACGGCGAGGTCCGCGCGACGCTTTCCGCGCGCGACTATTTCCGCATCAAAAAAACGCTGATGCCGGAGGTCATGCAGGCGTACGACACGCTGTCTTCGCAGAACGACGTCATCGTCATCGAGGGCGCGGGCAGTCCCGCGGAGATCAACCTCAAGGACGACGACATCGTGAACATGGGCATGGCGAAGGCGGCGGGCGC
>JAEEGL016145539.1_pt1 | contig 15306 bp, 14 predicted proteins | sample 9134231 | NCBI WGS metagenome assembly JAEEGL01 (sample SAMN16246548, study PRJNA631951) | gut metagenome | biome: gut microbiome; feature: rumen; material: fiber-attached | host: Bos | place: Iran: Karaj | collected 2018-10 | reverse complement strand
TTATTCCGTTGTTTGTCAATAATATCCGCCACCGCAAGCCGCTGCCGGTCTATGGCAGGGGCGAGAACGTGCGCGACTGGCTGTACGTGGAGGACCACGCCCGCGCCATCGACCTGATCTTCCACGAAGGAAAGGTCGCTGAAACCTACAACATCGGCGGTTTCAACGAGTGGAAGAACATCGACATCGTCAGGACCCTTATCCGCGTCACCGACCGTCTTCTGGGCCGTCCGGAAGGGGCCGACGACGACCTCATCACCTACGTTACCGACCGCGCCGGCCACGACCTTCGCTACGCCATCGACAGCCGAAAACTCCAGAAGGAGCTGGGCTGGGAACCGTCCCTCCAGTTCGAAGAGGGCATCGAGAAGACGATCAGATGGTATCTCGAGAACCAGGACTGGCTGGACAACGTCACCAGCGGTGACTACCAGAAGTATTACGAGGAAATGTACAAGGGGAGATAATGCCCAGCCTCAAAAAGAATTTCTTCTACAGCGCGCTCCTTACCGTCGCGAACTATATCTTTCCCCTGATCACGTATCCATACGTGTCCAGGGTTTTGGGCGTGACGAACATAGGTATCTGCAATTTCGTTGACAATATTGTCAATTATTTCTTGGTATTCTCGACGATGGGTATATCCATCCTCGGGGTTCGCGAGATAGCAGGGGCGGGAACGGACCAGAACAAACGGAACAGCACTTTTTCCAGCCTGCTTACCTTGAATGCCATGACGACCTTCGTCGCCGCCGTGGTCTTGACCATCGCGATCTTCGTCGTCCCCTCGTTGGCAGAATACAGGAAACTGCTTTTTGTAGGCGTAGCCAAATTGCTGGCTAACAGCTTGTTCCTGGAATGGCTATTCCGGGGATTGGAGGAATTCAAATTCATTACCAGTCGGTCCATCCTCATCAAGGCCCTGTATGTGGTAGCGGTTTTCCTCTTTATAAAGGAGCCTGGGGACTACGGGATTTATTACCTCCTGTTGACAGTCGCGGTCGTCTTGAACGCCTTGGTCAATGCCGTCTATTCCCGCCGGTTCGTCCGTTTCTCCCTGCATGACCTCCGACTGGGTGATTTCGCAAAACCCTATTTCGTCCTGGGCGTGAATTTCATCCTGACGTCGATGTATACTTCCTTCAACGTCATCTGCCTGGGATTCATGCAGGACCCTGAACAAGTGGGCTTTTATACGTCGGCGACGAAGGTCCTTTCCATCTTTTCGGCGTTGCTGACTGCCTGTACGACGGTGTTGCTCCCGCGGATGAGTGCCGTGCTTTCGGAAGGGAAGATGGAAGAATTCGAGGCCTTTATCAACAATACGCTCAAGGTCTTTTTCTTGGTCGGAATTCCGTTGGTTTTCCTGATAGAAGCGACGGCTGCCGACATCATCCGCGTCCTCTCCGGGGCAGGATATGAAGGAGCCATCCTTCCGCTGAAGACCATTGCGCCACTCGTCCTCGTAGTCGGTTTGGAAGAGATCCTTATCGTCCAGGTGATGATGCCCCGGAAAATGGACCGGGGCGTACTCCGGAACTCCGTTCTGGGTGCCGTTACGGGAACGGTCCTGAACCTGGCCCTGGTGAAAACCTTTCAGGCGGAAGGATCGGCCATCGTTTGGCTCTGCTCCGAATGTGCGGTGCTCTGTGGTGCTTTCTTCGCTGTTTTTGGACGGTCGGGAAACGGTTTCCCCGGCAGTGTTTTCCTGAGGGACCTCCTGGTTTATGTGCCCCTGCTGCTCATCCTGCTGGTTATCCAGCATTTGTGCGGGAACCTTTCCGCCCTGTTGCGCCTGACGGTGTGCGCTGCCATAGCGGGTGTTTATTTCCTGGTCGTATCCTGCTGGATTGACAGGAATCCCGTCATACTCGGTTTGTTACAACCCCTTACACGTTGGAAAAGATGAAGAAGATCCGCATCGCTTTCAAGGACTATTGGGAGGATTTCCCGCAGACGATGGAGAACTATCTCATCCTCAAGATCCTGCGTGCGCATTATGAGGTAGAGGTCTGCGACGATCCTGACTATTTCTTTTTCTCGGTAATGGGGAATTCGCACTGGAGCGTTCCCGACCGCTGTATCAAGATCTTCCATACCGGCGAAAACCTGGTTCCGGATTTCAATGCCTGTGACTATGCCATCGGATTCGAATGGATGGATTATGGTGACCGCTATCTCCGGTTCCCCTTGTACCTGTTCTACCGGAGGGAACTGCTGGAAGAGGCCTGGCACAAGCATGAGATTCCGGAAGGGTGGGACCTGGCGAAAGAGAAACCGGCATTCTGCAGTTTCGTGGTCAGCAACCCCAATAATCCGGACCGGAACGAAGCCTATCGTCAGCTGAATCGCTACAAAAAGGTGGATTCGGGAGGAAGATATCTGAACAATGTCGGGGGCCCGGTTACCGACAAGTTGGCCTTTGACCGGAAACATAAGTTCTCCCTGTGTTACGAGAACGGTTCCCATCCCGGCTATACGACGGAGAAACTGGTCGAAGCATTCGCGGCGCGTACCGTCCCTCTTTATTGGGGCGATCCGGAAGTGGCCAGGACCTTCAATCCTTCCGCTTTCGTGGACCTGACAGGCTATTCCTCGCTTGAAGAGGCACTTCCACTGATCGAGGCTTTGGATCGGGACGACGACCGGTATGTGCAGATGCTGCGGGAACCGGCCTTCCGGGCCGATGCCCCTTCCCTGGAGGAGTCCTATGCCCGTTTGGAGGCCTGGCTGCTGCATATTTTCGAGCAGCCGTTGGAGAAGGCCTATCGGCGCAACCGGAACAACCAGGGGGAACTGTATATTGAAAACCGGCTCCGCCTGGATTGCTGGGCCAACCGGAAAGCCTTGTGGGGCCTGTTGAAACATCGTCTTACCGGAAAATGATCGGGGTCGTCGTCGTCAGTTATCATTCGGACGACTTGACCGTCCGCTTTGTTCGGGACCAGTTGGGCCGGATTACGCTTCCTTGCCGGATCGTCGTTGTGGACAACGGTGCGACTGCCCAGGAAGCCGAGGCCTTGCAGCAACGGATTCCGGAAGCGGTGGTCCTGCCCGCAGAAAACAAGGGCTTTGCCGTAGGGAACAATATCGGGATCCGGTATCTGCTTGAACACGGACGGCCGGACCGCATCCTCCTGGCGAACAATGACGTCGTTTTCGTTACCGAACGGGTCGTTGAGACGCTGGCAGAAGTCCTTGATACACATCCGGATGTGGGTATTGTGGGCCCTGAGGTGGTCGGCCCTGATGGTCGTCGGCAAGGACCGGAACCCTATCAGGGAATGTGGAAGCGTTATTTCTGGATGTATGTTTCTACGCCCTTCCTGAGCCGGAAGGCAAAGCGCAGGCTGTTCGACCTGGATTATGCGGAACAGGCTGCCGAGGGAAGGCACGACAAACTGGTCGGTGCATTCATGCTGGCCGATACGGACGCGCTGGTCCAGGCTGGCCTGTTCGATGAGGGAACCTTCCTGTATGCCGAAGAAAACATTCTCTCCGACAGGATGGCAGCTATCGGGAAGTACTGCTGGTTCTGCCCTTCCGTCCGGGTGCTCCACGATCACGGACAGACGGTCGGGCGGAATTTCAGCACCCGCCGGCAGGACTTGCTGCAGTGGGAGAGCATGTCCTATTATTACCGGAAATACCGGGGATACAGCGCCTTTTCGGTCCGTGTCCTGTCCGTGCTCTTCCGGATGATCCTAAGCGTCAAATGAGTCGTTCTGTCTGGGGTGTTCCCAGTAGAAAAAGAAGCTATATCGAGGTGTGGGTTTTCCTGCTCCTCATATGCTCCGTGAACTTCTTTGACATCATTCCCATTACGAAGCTGGTAGGGGTCAACGGTCCGTTCGCCTTCTACCTGCTGTCCCTGTTCTTCATGTTCACCTTCAACAGGAGGGCGCTGATCGGCGAGTCCCGTTCCTGGCTGACCCCTTTCTGGTGGTTCCTGTTCGGGGTTGTCCTGTCTTTTATCCCTGCTCTGCTGTATTACGGACAGAGTTTCGTCCAGTCTTTCTTTACATACCGTCATTTTTTCGAACTGGTCGCTTTCCCGATCCTCATCGCGCTTCGTCCGAATGAAAAGGAATTGCGGACAGCCTTGTACGCCTTCTCGGTCGTGTACCTGTTCCTTTGCCTGTTTATCACCTTCTTCGCCCCGAACCTGATTCCGGAGGTGGAGAATCGGGAATTCGTTGAAAGCGGGAATTATCTCCACGCCCTTCCGGGCATCCGCCACGTCTTCCTGGCCTTTATTTTCGCGTTCCACAAGGCGATGCGGCAAGGGTCCATCAAGAACTACGGGTGGGGAATCTTCCTTTTCCTCGTCCTGTTCATCGCCCAGAACCGGACTTCGCTGATTGCGACCATCTTCGTCTCCGCCTACGTCCTGTTCACGATGAAGATGAGCTCCCGGAAACTGATCATGATTGCCGTCGTGATGATTGCCGTCGTGTTCATGGTGATGTATACGGCAGACCAGTGGGCGATCCTGTACAAGGAGACGATGGACCAGATCAACAATCCGGAGTACAACCGCATCAAAGCCCTGATCTATATGACTCGCCGCCGGGACATCCTGCGATACCTGCTGGGCGAGGGCTTCATTTCCGCCAATGTGAATCCGATCATCCATATCCTGCAGGAGGGAGGAATCGACCATTCGGATGTGGGCTTTGTGGGACTATGGCATCAGTTCGGAGTGATTCCCGTCATCACCGTCCTTGTCATGACGATCAAGGGGCTTTCTTCCCGAAAGTCCTTCCTGGTCAGATTATCGGCCATCTACATGCTCACCGGGGCGTTGACGCTGTCCTACATCGCATTCGGAGAAACCCTGTTGTGGTTCTCATGCTACCTGTATCTTTATTACGCCAGCGGATATCCCATGTTCGAAGAACCCATTTCGAATAAGAACGGAGCCCAATACTGGCTTTACCGGTCCTCGGAACGCTCATTATGATCCATACCCTCTTCCTGTTCTGTCTCTCTTTCCTGCTGAACATCCGTTCCCAGGCCGATTTCGACGCCCTTCCCGCCCGTCTGGACAGTGTCTTGCACGCTGAGGAAGTGCCTGAACTGGTGGAAGTCCGCATCGAACCTGGTGTCTATTTCTATGGCGAGCGGCATTTGGACCTGAGCTGGCTGGAGCTGCCGGGGACCCGGATCGCTATCACCGGCGACAACTGTACACTGGTGGCGAAGGACCATGGAGGCGGTTATGACCTGGGATACAATTATGTCGATCTGAATGCCCTGGAAGGGGAAGATACCTGGACGCCGGTCCGGAAGGCCGGCAGTTGGCCGGTTCCCGTCCTTTTCAATAAGGGCGTCTACAAGATCCGCTGCAAGGAACCGGACCTGTCCGAAGAGGAGGCGAAGGACCTGTGGCTGCATATTTCCCAGTGGTTTGTGGGACCGTTCTATCCCGTGGTCCGGATCAAGAACGGCTGGCTGTATTTCCGGAAAGAATCGAATGCAGGGACGCCCATCCTGTCGGAACTCCGTTACGGACGCTGCCTGCCGCGCTATGTCCTCTGCGACAAACCCAAACGGGAAGGCCTGCATGCCTGCACGGTAACGACGTTTCTCTCGCTGAGCAACTCCCGTCTGGCAGGGTTCGAGATGAAAGGGATCTCTTTCCTCGGTAATGCCGCCGGGCAATACCTTGTCTGGCTGGACGGGGTCCGGGCCGATTCCCTCGCCATCCGGAACTGCCGCTTCAGTCACCTGCGTTCCATCGGCATTAAGGTGGACCGGACGGACGGTTTCCTGCTGGAGAACTGCCTGTTCACCGGGAACTACAACGGCTGCGTGAACATCAACGAGGTGAGCCGGAACGCCGTCATCGCCGGAAACCGTTTCATCGGGAACGGCCGGATGATGACGAACCAGCCCCTGATCCGCTGCAGCGGTGTCAATTATCACGTGGTCGGGAACTACATCGAGGACTTTTCCCATTCCGCCCTCGGTCTGGGCATCAATTATACGGAGAAGGATATCTACGGAACATCCGGTATTGTTGAAAAGAACGAGATATGCCAGTCGGAGGCCTTTCGGAAAAGGCCGATGCGCTCCCTGGTCGATGCGGGCGCCATCTATATCTCCACCAACAATACGCGGACGGTGGTCCGGAATAACTATATCCACGACATCGACGGTCCTCACGGCAACCACGGTATCTTTGCCGACGACGGCGCGGTGAACGTGACCATCGAAGGCAATACGATCGAGCGCATCCGGAATGGCCGCTGCATCGATCTCAGGAAGTGTTTCAGTATCGTCCGGCACCCTGAGACGAAGGTCTCCGCGCCGAACACGGGCAACATCATCCGGGACAATATCTATGACGGGAAGGCCAGGATTTTCGTCCGGAAAGACGACCCGACCTCTTTTCTGGGCAACAACGGCAAAGAATGCGAATAAGCGTCATCATACCGGCCTATAACGCAGCGGACACCATCGGGGCCTGCCTGGAATCGGTCGTGAACGGCGCCGACGAGGTCGTCGTCGTGGACGACGGCTCCACGGACGGGACGGCCGATGTCGTCCGGAAGGCTTTCCCGGAAGTCATTGTCCTTCAGCAGCCGAACGGGGGAGTTTCCGCCGCCAGGAATGCCGGCATGGAGGCAGCTACGGGCGATTATTTCATTTTTGTCGATGCCGACGACCGCTTGTTCCCGAATGCTCTTCCGGAAGCGGTCGCCTGTGCGGGGGAGACGGAACCGGACCTGCTCATTCTCCGGATCCTGTCCGACAGGGAAGAGCATTATCCCTGGAAGGGACGTTTCCGCTGCGTCCGGGATTATGACAAGACGGATATCGTGGAAGATGGTTATTTGCGGGGATCGGCGTGCGGATGCCTGTTCAAGCGGGATTACATCCGGCGGCTGTCGCTCCGTTTCCCGGAAGGGATCAGCATGGCGGAAGATACGCTGTTTTTCAATGCGGCCGTTGCCGGAGGAGGAAGTATCCGGTTCGGAGACATCCCGTTCTACCATGTCATCGAGCGGCCCGGCAGCGCCTCCAGAAACTATGACGACGCCTTCTTCAAACGCTTGTCCGCGGCTTTGTTCCGGGCGCCGGAGATGATTCCCGACGAAGCGCTGTGTACGCAGATCCGGATGAGCATCATCCTGTCCATCACCTCCCATGCGATCCAACAGCATCGCTCTCCGGAATGGACCCGCGAGATAACAGGGCTGGATCGTGCCCGTCCGCTTCCGCTCCGCGGCCTGAAGAAAGGCCGGATGGCGGTTCGGTTGCTGAATGCCAGCTATCCGCTGTTTTACAGGATCGTCCAGATCAAAGACTCCCTGAAAGCCCGTGGCTGACCTGTATATAACGAACGTTTTTGCCGAATACCGGAGAGACTGGGCCAAGCGTCTCTCCGAGGCCGGATACCGCATCTGCTACTATATGCAGGGGGATATACCGGTCCGGTACATCCTGGGGAAGGCCTTCCTGAAACATCCGGTTTCCCTGCTGAAGCAGGAGCGACCCGCCCACGTGATCGTACCGGAGTTCTCGGGAATTGCCCTGCAGATGGCCTTGCTTCGTAAACGATTCGGAATCAAGGTGATATCCATGTGCGACGACAGCCTGGACATGGTCGAAGGGAATGATTTCACCGGGTTCCACCGGCTGGCCCGGCGGCTGCTGCCTGGACGCCTGGACGGAATCATCGTCCACGGGAAGTCCATCGGCAACTGGTATCGGGACCGGTATGGAATCAGCAACTTCCTGATGCCCATCATGAACGACGAACGGCGGATCCGTCCCGAACTGGAACGGGTCCTGCCCCTTGCCCGTGAAATCCGGCCCACGGAGAAGCCCATCGTCGCGTTTGTCGGTCGGTTGGTCGGACTCAAGAACATCCCCGCCCTCATCCGGGCTTTCGAGCCCCTGAAGGAAAGGGCGCAGCTTGTCATCGTCGGGGACGGACCGGAAAGGGAAGCCCTCGAAGCCCTGACTCCGGACGCCGTTTTCACCGGGATGAAAAGCGGCGACGACTTGCTGGCCTGGTATGACCTGATCGACATCCTCGTCCTTCCGAGCACCCAGGAAGCCTATGGCGCCGTCGTCGGAGAGGCGCTGATGGCCGGGGCCAAGGTCGTCGTTTCCCGGAAAGCCGGGGCCTGCGACCTGGTCCGGGTAGGGGAGAATGGCTTTATCGTCGATTCGGACGACGCAGAGACGATGACCTCGTGTATATCGCGTCTGCTGGACACGTTGGAAACCGGACGCGTCTTGTCATTGAGGGAGAACCTGCATCCCTATCGATTTGACGGTTGCGTGCAGGGAGTCATCGCTGGAATCAACTCGTTGTGAGTGCTTTATGAACCTTAAAGAGCATACCATCGGCGTCTGTTCCATCGTCCGGAATGCCCGGCGGGGACTGGCCCGGAACGCTCCGGTCATCCGTTCCCTGTGCTCCTGTTTCCGGGACTACCGGGTGGTCGTTTTCGAGAACGACAGTACGGATGGCACGGACCGTTTCCTGAAGGAGTGGGCGGAGCAGGACCCGAAAGTGTATGTCTGCTGCCGCCGGATCGGATTGCGGACGATTCCCAAGGCGGAGGACGTTTCCTGCAACCCGTTTTTCAGCCGCTGGCGGATTGAAAAGATGGCGGCGTTGAGAAACCAGTATCTGGAGTATGTCGAGTCCCTGGGCTGGAATCCGGATTTCCTGGTAGTCGTGGACCTGGACGTGGCCCGGCTGGACCTGGACGGGATCCTGTCCAGTTTCAGGGCCCCGGTCGAATGGGATGCCGTCACTTCTTTCGGATACTCCCTGTCCCCGAAACTGAGCCGACGTTATCACGACACGTACGCCTTGGTGGAATACGGATGCGAAGACATTCCCCAGACGGAGGAGTCCATCGCAAGCGCGCAGTACCGCTATGCGAAGTTGAAGCCAACCGATCCCTGGATCAGGGTATTCTCGGCTTTCGGAGGCCTGGCCATCTATCGGTACCCTTGCCTTCAAGGTCTTCGATACCAGGTGCTGGACAATGCGGATCCCAGGGTGGAATGCCGTTGTGAACATTTCAGCCTGTCTTCCCAGATGAAGCAGCGGGGGTTCGACCGGGTGTACCTCAATCCGGCCATGACCCTGAAGTACCAGCGGCTCACCTTCAAATTAGTTTGGAAACATATTATCAATAAGTTATAATGAAATCTATCGAAGTTATCAAGGCTCAGATGGCCGAGTCCATCCGGGTGAAGCAGGCCCTGATGGAAGACGAAAGCCTGATGGAAAAGATCGCCCATATCGCCTCCCTGATGGTCGATGCCTACAAAGCCGGCCACAAGACCCTGTGGGCCGGCAACGGCGGGAGCGCAGCGGATGCGCAGCACATGGCCGGCGAACTGGTGAACAAGTTCTGTTTCGACCGTCCCGGCCTGGCCGCGCTGTCCCTGTCCACCGACACCTCCATCATCACGGCCGTGGGAAACGATTATGGCTTCGAACGGCTTTTCGCCCGTCAGGTGGAGGCCCAAGGATGCCCGGGTGACGTGTTCATCGGCATTTCCACGTCGGGAAAGTCCAAGAACCTCGTGGAGGCCCTTCCCGCCTGCCGCGCCAAGGGGATAACCTCTGTGGCCATCGTGGGCGCAAATCCTTGTCCGATGGACGATTACGATTATGTGATCCACGTACCGTCCACGGTGACGCCGCGCATCCAGGAATGCCAGACGCTCATCGGACATACGCTGTGCTACCTGGTTGAGCAAGCCCTCTTTGCCTGATGGATACTTCCTATCTGATTGTCGGGCTGGATTTCATCGCCGCGTTCCTGCTGGGCGCAGCGATGATCAAGCTGCTGCTGAAGGTGGCTTACCATAACCGGCTCTTCGACCTTCCCGATGTCCGCAAGGTCCATCAGATTCCGGTGCCCCGCCTGGGAGGGATGTCGTTCCTGCCCACGATCGTCATCGTGATCGCTTTCACGATCGGCAGCCTGTACCGGTTCGACATCGTCCACCAAACTTTCATGGAGAATATCCTGTTCGTCCGGGTGGCCTATCTGATGGGGGCGGCGATGATCCTGTACGTAGTGGGCGTGGCGGACGACCTGAGCGACATCGGCTACAAGACCAAGTTCGTCTTCCAATTCCTCGCGGCGGTGGTATTGATCTTGTCGGGCCTGTGGATCAAGGACTTATATGGCCTGTTCGGCCTGCATGCCATCCCGGACTGGGTCGGGATTCCCCTGACCCTTGTCATGCTTGTGTTCGTGATGAACGCCCTCAACCTGATCGACGGCATCGACGGTCTGGCCTCCGGGCTCGCCATCGTGTCTCTGGCCTGTTTCTGCGCCATCTTCATCTACGAACGCCGATTCGTCTATGCGATGACCGCGATGTCCTCCCTGGGGGTTGTAAGTGCTTTCTGGCTGTTCAACGTGTTCGGCAAGCCGGAGAAAGAGACCAAACTGTATATGGGGGATACGGGCTCGCTCACGCTGGGGCTGATCCTGTGCTTCCTGATCCTGGTCCTGGGAACCTTCATCGGCCATAACGGGCCCACGAGAAACTGCAAGTACTTCACCATCGCATTCAGCTCCCTGATGATTCCGCTATTGGATGTGGTCCGGCTTGTCATCTACCGGATCAAGCATCATAAGAATCCGTTCAAACCGGACATGAACCACATCCACCACAAGCTGCTGCAGCTGGGATTTTCGACCCGGAAGACCCTGTGGGTCATCCTGGCGGCCGACGTGGCCCTGATCCTGCTGAATGCCTTCTTCTCAATGTACGTGAACGTGAACATCCTGCTGGCCGCGGATGTCCTCATCTATTATCTGGCGATCAAGCTGCTGACCGTGAAGATTATCAGCAAACTGGGATCCGGTCCAGGCGCAGAAGCCTGAACAGGTTCATCAGGAGCCATTCCGCAGCGAGGACACTCAAGGCTACAAAGAAAGGACCTGCGGCGACCGGCAAGGACATCCACTCCGCCGCTTTCGTGAAGGCCGATATGAACAGGCAGTGGGACAGATAGATCCCGAGGCTGCAGTCTCCCAGGATCCGGATGGCCGGAGAAAGCCGGGGCCTATGGGAAGACGTGACAATCAGGTAGAAAGCACACGCTGCAACGAGTATTTCAAAGGGAAAGCTGTTCTCCGTAAGCACCCTTTGGAAGAAATCCCCCAGGAATCCGAGGGCCAGTAATACGGACGTGACTATGATTACGGGCTTGGAGGGACGAAGGAACCGGGCGAGCCAGAAACCGGCCACAAACTCTGTCAGGCAGTTGAGGTAGGGGAAGTACAGGAGGGGAATGGTAAGTACCAGAAGGAGGGTGCATCCCTTTTCCGTACGGCAAATCCACCGGAGCAAGGGCGTAATCAGGTAAAGGCCCAGGATGACATAGATGAACCAATAAGTCCCGTGGATGCCGTTCGTCACGAGTTTCCGGCCGAAATCGGGCAGGCATGAACTCCAGTCAAACCCTTTGGTAGTCAGGCCCGTGAGGATGTAAACGATGACGCTCCAGATCAGAAACGGAATAAGGACCCTTCTGAGGCGTTTCCGATAAAAGACCCATATTGGCTCCTCTTTTCCCAGAAGGAGCGCGCCGCTCAGGAGAATGAAAAGATGGACACCCGGGGATATGATGGTTTTGAGCAGGGCATATTCCACCCGGAGCGGGGACCAGCCGACAGGCGCGGCACCGTTCAGCATTCCCATCGAATGGATGAAGACGATGAGGACGATGGCAATGCAACGGACAAGGTCGTAGCGGCTGTCTCTGGCTTCCATGGGCACAAAAATACGTTATTTCTTTCAAAACACAATGCCAGGATCTTTCTTGGTGGGCAAAGTCCCGATCCACAATATCACCGTCCCGGACGCCTGTTCCCGGATCTCTGAGGCCATCGCCGCCGGGGAGAAGGGCTACGTGTGCGTGTCCAACATGCGGACGGTCGTCGCCGCGAACCGGGATGCGGCCTACCTGGACGTGATGGAGCATTCGCTCCTGATTGTCCCGGACGGCACGCCCCTGGTCTGGTGCGGCAAGGCCTGGGGACTCCCTGTCGAAAGGGTGGTGGGACTGGATCTGTTCACGGAGCTGCTGAGGGCCGATTTCCCCCAGTTCTTCCTTGGTGATACGGAAGAGGTTTTGACAGCCCTGAGCGGGAAGGCGGCATCGGCCGGAACTCGCGTGGCGGGGGTATATTCGCCGCCTTTCGCGCCGCTGGAAGAATATGATCTTCAAGACATTGCGAACCGGATCAACGCCTCCGGCGCCCGCCTTGTCTGGACCTCTCTTCGGGCGCCGAAGCAGGACTTCCTGGCGGCCCGCCTGCTGCCTTACCTGGACGACGGCATCGTCCTGGTCGGCGTGGGCGCCGCATTCCGCCTGTATCTGGGCGAGTATGAACTGGACCGCGGGATCCTTCAGAAAATGGGCCTGGGCGGGCTGAAAATGCTCCGGAACACGACGGTGTGGAAAGAGATGAAATGGTACGCCGTCCATAGTGCGTATCTGTTTCGCTTCCTGGTGGAGATCTATTGGAAACGACTGACTCATAAGGCCTGATGGCAAAGATACTTCTGTTCGGCGCCGGACTGCAAGTCCTTTCCGTTGCCTGGTCCCTGAAGGACAGGCACCAGGTGGAGGCTTGTGCGGAGGACATTTCGGTCATCCGCCGCTGCCGGTCGCTGACGCGTTGTTTCAAGGTGTGTCTGGAAACGCTTCCACTCTCGACATTTGACGGGTACGACCTGATCATCCCCGTCGAGGAGGTGTATGCGGAATGGCTCAGCCTCCATCGCGGGAGCCTCGGGGCAAAGGCCGCCGTCATGGATTGGGAAACCTTTTCCCTGGCCTCGGATAAAACCCGCCTGATGGCCCTTTGCGAAGAACGGGGCTTCCCGCATCCGAAGACCCGCGACCTGGAAAAGTATTCCCCGGCGGAAGCGGCGGCGTACGTGGGATTCCCCGCACTGGTCAAGCCGTCGCACGGGTCGGGCGCACGCGGAATCCATCTGGTCCACGACCTGTCGGAACTGCAGGCCATACTGCCGTCCATCCAGGCTGAATACGGCTCCTGCGCCTTGCAGGAGTTCATCGACGGTTCCGGAGAGTACTACAATGTCATGCTGTTCCGATGCCGGGACGGAGCCTGGGGCAATCACGCGGTCACGCGCATTCTCCGGTATTATCCGGTCCAGGGCGGGAGCAGCAGCCTTTGCATCACCGTGGAGGAGCCCGGGCTTGTCCGGATGTGCCAGGAAGTGCTGGAAGCGCTTGACTGGCATGGATTTGCCGATTTCGACGTACTGGACAAGGGCAGCGGTGACTTCCGCATCATCGAGGTCAATCCCCGGATTCCCGCCAGCATCCGTGCGGCGGAGACGGCGGGCGTAAACTTCCCGGAAATGATCGTTTCGGAGGCCATCGACGGCACCGTCCCTACTTATGAATACCGGCCAGGAAGGTATCTCCGCTGTCTTGGTCTGGACCTCGCCTGGTTCGCGCATTCAAATCGCCGGTGGAAGGCCAACCCTTCCTGGTTCCGCTTCTTCCGGAACACCGTGTACCAGGATGGCGGATGGCGCGATTTCCCCGCGATGATGGCGTCGCTGTGGGTTGGAATCCGGAAGATGACGGATCCCGCCTTCCGTCGGAAAAAAGCCGGAATGAATTGATATGAACGTACTTACCATCGACCTGGAGGAATGGTTCCACCTGCTGGACTATGACGCCACCCGCACCGAAGCGGAGTGGGGAAAGTTCGAGGTGCGGATCTACGGGAACACCGAGCGGCTGCTCCGGATCCTGGAGGATACCGGGTCGCGTGCCACGTTCTTCACCATCGGGTGGATTGCCCGGACGTATCCGGACCTTGTGCGCCGGATTGCGGAGAAATATCCCGTGGGGTCGCATACGGAAAACCATCAGCTCGTGTGGCAGCAGAGCCCGGCACAGTTCCGCAAGGATGTGCGGGCTTCCGTCCGCCGGCTGGAGGACATCACCGGGCGGAAAGTGGATACCTTCCGCGCGCCTGGATTCTCCATCCGGCCTTCCGAAGCCTGGGCCTTCGAGATCCTCGCGGAGGAGGGAATCACGGTGGACAGCTCCATCTTCCCGGCGCCGGCATCGCACGGCGGATGGCCCGGATTCCCGGCCTCGTCGCCGGTGCTCGTTCAGGGGAACGGCTTCAGTGTCAAGGAGTTTCCGGTCAGCCTGAAACGCCTGGCCGGGCGGTCGTTCGTCTTCGGGGGCGGGGGCTATTTCCGCCTGTGCCCCTATCCGCTGCTGCGCCGATGGACCCGGGAGAACCCGGATTACAGCCTCAGTTACATCCATCCCCGCGACCTGGATCCGGGCCAGCCGATGGTGCCCGGCCTGCCGCTCGTCCGCCGGTTCAAATCGTACTATGGCCTGGCCGGAGCGGAAAAGAAACTGCGCCGTTACCTGACCGATTTCTCCTTCACCGACCTTCGCACGGCCGTCGACCAGGTCGATTGGGCCTCGGTCCCCACTGTCCGCATTCAAGAATAAAACGTATATTTGCATACTATGAAAGGAATCGTACTCGCCGGAGGCAGCGGAACGCGCCTCTATCCCATCACCAAGGGAGTCTCCAAGCAGCTCCTGCCCATCTACGACAAGCCCATGATCTACTATCCCGTGTCGGTCCTGATGATGGCCGGGATCCGGGAGATCCTTGTCATTTCCACGCCCCACGACCTTCCGGGCTTCGAACGCCTGCTCGGGGACGGGTCCGACTTCGGCGTGAAGTTCTCCTATGCGGAGCAGCCGTCGCCGGACGGTCTCGCCCAGGCGTTCATCATCGGCCGCGACTTCATCGGGGACGACACCGCCTGTATGGTGCTGGGTGACAATATCTTCCACGGCGCCGGCTTCGAGGCGCAGCTGCGCCAGGCGGTGGCCGATGCGGACCGAGGCCTCGCCACCGTGTTCGGCTATTGGGTGTCCGATCCGGAGCGCTACGGCGTGGCGGAGTTCGACGCCACCGGCAAGTGCATCTCCATCGAAGAGAAGCCGGCCCAGCCCAAGTCCAACTATGCGGTCACGGGGCTCTATTTCTACCCGAACAAGGTGGTGGACGTGGCCGCGGCGGTGAAGCCTTCCGCCCGCGGCGAACTGGAGATTACCTCTGTGAATCAGGCGTTTCTGGCCTCCGGCGAACTGCTGGTCCAGACCCTGGGCCGCGGCTTCGCCTGGCTGGACACCGGCACGCACGAGTCGCTCGCGGAGGCATCGACCTATATCGAAGTGATCGAGAAGCGGCAGGGACTGAAGATCGCCTGCCTGGAGGAAAT
>JAEEGL012452695.1_pt1 | contig 15306 bp, 7 predicted proteins | sample 9134231 | NCBI WGS metagenome assembly JAEEGL01 (sample SAMN16246548, study PRJNA631951) | gut metagenome | biome: gut microbiome; feature: rumen; material: fiber-attached | host: Bos | place: Iran: Karaj | collected 2018-10 | reverse complement strand
CAATAGCGAAGTTCGGGCGGGAAGTGGCTGAATCGACTCAGGCAAAGAAGCGCGAGATTCGCTCCTTCATGCCGAAATGGGGAATCATCAACGAACGCCGAAACCAGCTGCACGAAGTCATCCGCCTAAGCGGAATGAATATCATCATCGACGAGACCGACCACCCGCTCATCATCAAGGTGGCTAGCATTCCGTCGGCACACATGCAGGTTTATTTCATCGACAACGATGACTACTACAGCAAGCGCAAGATGACGCAGGACGACAAGGGCGCGGAATATTCCGACAATGCCGAGCGTGCCGCATTCTACGCAAGAGGTGTGCTCGAGACAGTGAAGAAGCTGAAGTGGACACCAGACATCATTCATTGCCAAGGCTGGATAAGCAGCATCATCCCGCTCTACATCAAGACGGCATACGCCGAAGAACCCTCGTTCCGCGACTGCCGCGTGATATTCACGCCTTCCGACACGCCGCTCGAATCCCCGCTGCCTGCCAACTTCCCCGGTGTGCTCCAGTTCCGCAAGGCCAACATCGAAGCAATGGCGGGAGTGCCCTCGTGCGAAACTATGCAGGCGCTCAACTACCTGGGCATCAAGTATGCCGACGGAGTGAACCTGTTGCATCCCAACGCTTCGTACCGCAACTTTGCCAAGAAACATGAGAAACCCTATCTCGGCGCACAGAAGCCGGAGAACTACAGCACGGCTTTCCCCGCCTTCTACGACAAGGTGTGGAGCATCGGGAAGGAAGATGAGGAGGAAGAGGAGGAAGATTAATGCATTGGAACATGAAACGTAACATATATTTCGCCTTCTTACTGCTGGCCATGCTCGATATGCTGCCCGGCTGCGACGAAGACACAGGCTCGCTGGGCATCCCGTCACAAGACGATATCATCACCCCCGACGATGCCTTATTCAACGTATTCACCAACTCGCTGGCGCTCGACTCTATCCTCTCCACCAGCTACACTTCGTATCTGGGCGACATCCGCGACCCGGAGACAGGCACGCGCATCCAAGCCGACTTTGCTGCGCAGTTCCATACGTTCGAGAACTTCACGTTCCCGAGCAGGAATCTGCTGTTCCCGCAAGACAGCTTGAACCATAGCGGCGAGGCAATTGCGTGTGACTCGTGCGAAATCCGCCTCTACTTTGGCTCCTACTTCGGCACGGCAGACAACCCGATGAAGCTCGAAGTCTATCCCCTCAGCAAGAGCCGCATAATCCAGGAAGGTACGGATTATTACACCGATACCGACCTGTCGCAGTTCGTGGATGCCGGCACAAAGCCCATCGCGACGAAAGTCTTCACTCCGTCCGATTACATCCTGACGGATACAGAACGGCAGAGTAGCAATCACGACGACAACGTCCGCATCATCCTTGACAAGGCGTTCGGAACAGAAATCATGAACGCATTCTATACCCACCCCGAATACTACAAAGATTCGTATACGTTCATACGTAAGGTGTGCCCGGGCTTCTACTTCAAACTGAAGAGCGGCAGCGGAACGATGCTAAACGTGGATGTAGGGACGCTGAACATATACTTCACCTACTACGACGCAGCGCATCCAGACAGCGTCTATGGCGGAATGACGCGATTTGCAGCTACGCCCGAAGTGATTCAGACAACCCACTTCAAGAATGACAACTTGCAGCAGTTCATCGACACGTCGGCCTGCACCTTCCTGAAGACGCCGGCTGGCATCTGCACCGAAGTCACCCTCCCCGTTCGTGAGATTTATGCCGAACACCAGAACGACAGCGTGAACAAAGCACAACTCACACTTACACGATACAACAACCACTCGGACTCCGAGTATGCACTGGGCATTCCAAGTACGTTGCTCCTCGTACGCAAGCAAAACATGTACTCCTTCTTTACGAACCGTGAAGTGGCTGATTCGCAGACATCTTACACCACCAGCTTCGACGCCAACTACAACACCTACACCTTCCCGAACCTGTGCCGGCTCATCTCCTACTGTCAGCACGAGAAACTGCAAGGTATGCGTGAAAGCGGGCTATCCGAAGCTGCCTGGGAAGCAGCCCATCCCGACTGGAACCACGTCGTGCTGATTCCTGTCAAGACAAACTCGACGACGGACAGTCAGGGCCTTTCGAAATTGGTGAGCGTCGTGCATGACATGGACATGAACAGCACACGCCTTGTGGGAGGTCCGGGCAATCCCATCCAAATGCAAGTCATCTATAGCAAATATCAATGAGAACTTACATCCTCGCCTTGCTGGCCCTCGTCTTTGTCGGCCTCGGGGCTTATGCTGACGATGCTGTGACGCAGCGTCAGAAGATGCCTCGCCATCCGCGCCTCCTAATGATGCGCGGTGCCGAGAAGGGAATCATGAAAGATGTACTCAAGGATTCCCTGTGGCTTGCCATACATAATTCTATCCTTTCGCAAGCCTACGAATTGACAGACACCCGAACAATTCCCGTCGAATACCGTGTCACAGGCCGTCGGCTGCTCGGCGTGAGTCGTGAGGCTTTGCGCCGCATCTTTTTCCTTAGCTATGCCTACCGCACGCAGAAGGACATTAAATATATGAATCGCGCACGCGAGGAACTGAGCGCCATCGCAGCCTTTCCCGACTGGCATCCCGACCATTTCCTCGACGCGGGCGAGATGACGCTGGCCGCGGCCATCGGATATGACTGGCTCTACGACCAGCTGAGCAAAGCCGAACGCAGCGCGTTGGAACAAGCCATCATTGAGAAAGGACTTACACCATCGCTCGACACAAAGAAGCGCTGGTTCATCACAGCAAATAACAACTGGAACCAAGTGTGCCACGCCGGCCTATGTTACGGCGCAGTGGCTGTATGGGAGAAGAATCCCGAGATGGCGGCGCACATCGTGAACCGCGCCATCGAGAACCTACCACTTGCAATGGCAGCCTACGCGCCCGACGGTGCATATCCCGAGGGGAGTGGCTATTGGGACTACGGCACCACGTTCAACGTGCTCCTACTCGACCTTCTTCGACAAGTGTTCTCCACCGACTTCGGACTCTCCAATGCTCCAGGCTTCATGCAGACGGGCACTTACATCACCCATATGTGTACACCATCGCTCAACTGGCTCGCCTACAGCGATAACGGCTCAAGGGCTAGCGCCTTGGTTGCACCCTTCTGGTTCTATCGCGAGACTAACGATACAGGCATACTCTTCAATCAGATGCGCATAATCCAGCGCAAGGGAGCAGATGCTTTCATCCACGATCGTCTGGCGCCCACTGCCATCATCTGGGGGCACCAAACATCGCTCACCACTCCCCCACAACCGACTTCGCTTGCATGGCACGCCGATGGAATCAATCCCGTCTTTGTGACACGCAGCGGCTGGGGATACGACGACTCGTTCATGGGAATGAAAGTAGGCACGCCAAGTGCGAACCACGCCCACATGGACGAAGGCTCATTCTTTTTCGAGTCGCACGGCGTAGTGTGGGCCGCCGACCTGGGAACGGAGAATTACAATACGCTGGAAGTTAACGGCCTCGACATCTGGAACATGAAACAAGGATCCGAACGTTGGAGCGTCTTCCGCTACCACAACCTACAGCACAACACGCTCACCTTCGACGGCGAGGAACAGAGTGTGAAGGGTGATGCACGTTTTATCGAAGTGGTGGATTCATTCCCGGGCAGTGCCACAGCCGACCTCACCTCCGTTTATGCAGGTAAAGCCAAATCCGTCATCCGCCAATGTGCGTTGCGAGGCGAGGACAATCTTTATGTGGAAGATCGCATCGAGACAGGCGATAAGGACACACGCCTCACTTGGACAATGGTCACACAGGCCGATGTCGTGCAGGGTGACAATCGCACACTCTACCTGAGCAAAAGCGGACAGTCGATGCGTCTCTACGTGTGGGGCATCGAGCCGCCACAGTGGGAAATCGTGCCGGCCACACCTAAACGCGACTTTGAGAATCCCAATAAAGAATACACCATTATCCGTTTCACGACGCCGCTCAAAGCTTCGACGCGAACCGTCCTCCGCGTTTCCCTGAAAAGACCTTGACTTACTTTAGCTTTATCTGAACGATGCCGAAGGGCGGAAGTTCAGCATGATACTGCTGCTGTCCCACTGTCACAAGGGCCTTGGTGGCTTTTCCTTCACGTTCGTTGAGGCGTAGCATCAAGCCCTCTCCCTCATCATCCATTGTGGTGACTTCCACGTTTTGCTGGCCGACTTGCAGAAGCGCGGCCTCAGCTGGAATGTTGCCTTTCTTTCCCCCAAGAATCACCTCACGGATGCAGACGGGTTGGCTAATGGCACGCAGGGTTTGAGGCAGATGGGCTTCATCCCATTTCCCCTTGAAAGGCGCGAGTACTACACGATGTTCATACGCGCCATGAAACGGTTCGGCATACCAGCATTCGTGCTGCTTTACATTTGTGCGGTCGAGGAACTCCAGCGTAGCGGCACGGATGGGACCCGAAGTTGTGCTGGCGCCAAGGTAAAGCTTGATGCGCCCCTCGTCGAGGTCGGTACAGAAAGCTTGCTCGCCTGTCTGCGGACTCACCAGTAACCCGCCGTCGGATTGCTGCAACCAGAGGCTGCTGAGCGGGCAGAAGTAGCTGACACCCTCCTGCGAGTATTCCGAAATGCCATACGGGATGTCGTAACCCACGATGCCGCGCTTGTGCGTATCTATCAGCAAGGTAAGTCCTTCGGGGCTGAAAGTGAACTTCGGCGATGCACCTTCCTTCCTGACAAGCGTAGGATGAGGAAACTCGAAGTGAAGGTCGATAAGCACACGGTCGGGCGCAAGCGTAAACGTCTGTTGCAGATGCACAAGCCTATCCAATTGGCGTTCGATGCGCAATTGTGGATATAGTCCATCGGACGAGACACTTACACGCGGCGTATCCTCTGCCTTTGCGGGACGCCACTCTCCGTCACCTTCCCCAGCACTCATCTCGGCCAAAGCCTTCACCTGAAAGTCATCGAGCGCGATATCCACCTGTTGTCCCTGCACCTGCATGCTGACATGCGTACCATCTGCCGCGAGTGTCATGCCGCCATTACTGATGCGGCTTCCCTCGTGCCATTCCTTTCCCGAAGCCGTAGCCAGACGTCGCGCGCCAATCAGCTTGTAGCCGTAGGCAGGCAGGTCGGCTTCAACTTGCATGCAATATTCGCTCCCCTCCTGATGTGCGACGGATGGGAGAGGAGCTCCCGTAGCGCCGTTGAAGAAAGAGAGTGGGTAAGGCGAGCGAATGTCGAGCGTTTGCTTGCGCGCGGCTTCCATATTAAGCACGAGATACCAGCGGTCAGCACCTTCGCCCGACGGAGCAAGATAGGCAGCCAGCTTGTCGAGCCCCCGATTGACGAGGAAGCGGCAGATGTCCGTACAATTCTGTAGCGCATTCATGCGCTCGCGCCGCTTTTCATAAAGAGGATACCAGCCTTTCGAATCGCTATTGACTGCCCAGAGCAGTTGGTGCTCGGCCTTTGTCAGCAAGGTTACCTTGCCTTCGCGCTTCAGGAAGAGAGGTTCCACATCGGGATACAGCTCGGCACGCTCGATGTTCCACGCCAGCGGCTCCCAGCGGAGGCGGAAACCCGAGGCAGCAAAGTCCTCGTCGAGGCTGACTCCCGTCAAGTGGCGCGTAAGGCCGGCTGCAATCTTGGCAATATGCATCCAAGCCATTGCCTCGTTGGTGAGTGCCTGAATCTGGATATCCAGCGGGTCGGCCGTCCAGCGGCTGTAGGTGCCGTTGTCCCGATGGCGGGCTTTGGCAGCGTGGTCGATGTAGCGCTCCTTGTCGATACCGAACTTGCGGATATATTCGGCGGCAGTCGTCCAGATAATCTCCGTTTCCTTCTGGCTGGCATTGAACTCCATCGTATGATTGTATGCGCCGACAAAGGTCTGGGGGAACTCGTAGTCTTCCTCGATGGTGATAAGGCTGCCGTCAGGCGCTTCCTTTGCCTTCTCGATGAAGTCGCTGCGCGTAATGGGCACACAGACGGAGGTGTTGCCGTCGAGCCCCTTCAGGCGGAAAGGTTTCCAGCTGTCGTCGCCCGTAATGACAGGTATCCAACTCACTCCCGCACGGCTCAGTATGCCCGGCAACTGCGGATGATAGGCGCGCTCCTGAAGGTAGAAGCCATCGGTTTTCTCGCCCGTAATGTGCTCCACAATGCGAGTGCCCAACCATGCGCAGCGGTAGTTCGTCTCGCCGTCCATGTTCACATTCACCGGCTCGCTATAGAACGTACCCGTGAAGTTTAGCTGCCCGCGCTGATGGATGGCCTTTGCATGCGCTACTACCTGTGGTGCCGCCTGCAGGAGCGAACCGAAGGTCTGCCCCGAGAACTGCACTTGTCCCTTGAAATCCGGGTGCTCGTCCATGAAGTCGAGCAGGTTGTTATAGATGACAGGAAAGTTCTCCCAAATGGTCGGCCGCTCGTAGCGATCGTAATTCATATTGCCGTGCAGGATGTAGGTCATATACACCTTCTTGCGTTTTGCGGCATGGAGTGAGAGCTGCGAGAAGGAAGAAGCAGCAAGTGCTACGAGGAGCACAATCAAGAAATGGCGTCGGCGGTTACACATTGTCCTGTATATTAATGAATCAAAAAAGGCTCGCTCTTTTTGGGAACCAGCCTTGTGTCTTGAGTTGCGGGGGCAGGACTCGAACATGCGACCTCCAGGTTATGAGCCTGGCGAGCTACCAACTGCTCCACCCCGCGATGTAATCTTTGTGGCTGCAAAGGTAGGGAGAATAATCCACACCGCCAAACAATTCCTTAATTATTTACGCGCGCGAGAGGAGATTTCGTGTCGTTTTTGCACAAATTGCGAGTTTTGTGCAATTATTTCCCCGTTTTTCTTGCACATTATCGCAAGTTGTGGTAATTTTGCACTCGGTATGGCTGTAGCTAAGACTCGAAACAAACTGGTGGATGTGGCAAGGCAAATCTTGGCCAAGAAAGGCATCGAGAACACCACGATGAACAACATCGCGCTGGCGTCGGGCAAGGGACGTCGCACGCTCTACACATACTTCAAGAGCAAGGAAGACATCTATGTCGCCGTTATCGAGAGCGAACTGGTTCGCCTCTCCGAGTGCCTGAACGCAGTGGCTAGTCGCAACATCGATCCCGAGGAGAAACTTATCGAGATTATCTTCGCCCACCTGAGCAAGGTGAAAGAGGCGGTTCAGCGCAACGGCAACCTTCGCGCCGAGTTTTTCCGCAATATCATCAAGGTGGAGCGGGTGCGAAAAGAGTTCGACGAGAACGAACGTCGCCTCTTTGCCGGCATTGTGGCCGAGGGCGTACGAAGCGGGGCGTTCGAGGTCGATAACATCCCTCTTTTCGTGGACATCCTGCACTTCGGCCTCAAAGGACTGGAGATACCTTATATATACGGGCGTCTGGGTCGCGGCTTGCCGAACGAGGTGAGCCGAGCCATTGTGCGCAAGATGATTCACAAGCTGCTGACGCGCCCCGAGCGGCGGCTCAACATTTATTCCTAACTCCCGTTTATTCAAACGCAATTAACGTAACACTATAGATATGAAACTACTGGAAGGAAAGACCGCCCTCATTACGGGTGCGGCAAGAGGAATTGGAAAATCCATCGCATTGAAGTTTGCCTCCGAAGGAGCCAACATAGCATTCACCGACTTGGTTATCGACGAGAACGGCAAGGCCACAGAGGCCGAGATAGCCGCCTTCGGCGTGAAGGCAAAGGGATATGCCTCGAATGCCGCTGATTTCGCTGAGACCGAGGCCGTTGTCGCCCAAGTGAAAGAGGAGTTCGGAAGCATAGATATCCTCGTGAACAACGCAGGCATCACGAAGGACGGCCTGATGCTGCGCATGACGGAAGCGCAATGGGACATCGTGATTTCCGTAAACCTGAAGTCGGCCTTCAACTTCATCCACGCCTGTGTGCCCATTATGATGCGCCAGCGCGGCGGAAGCATCATCAATATGGCCTCGGTGGTGGGCATACACGGAAATGCCGGACAGGCCAACTATGCCGCCAGCAAGGCCGGACTTATCGCTCTGGCAAAGAGTGTAGCACAGGAGATGGGTCCCAAGGGCATACGTGCCAACGCCATCGCCCCCGGCTTCATCGAGACGGCAATGACGGCAGGACTGCCCGAGGCTGTGCGTGAGGAGTGGAAGAAGAAGATTCCCCTGCGCCGAGGAGGAAAGGTGGAGGACATCGCCAATGTGGCTACTTTCCTGGCCAGCGACCTGTCGTCTTACGTGAGTGGACAGGTAATCCAGGTGGATGGCGGCATGAACATGTAATGGAAGTTCTCTTCGAAGACAACCACATCATCATTGTAAACAAGGCGGCGGGCGAGATTGTCCAGGGCGACAAGACAGGCGACCAGCCGCTTTGCGACGTGGTGAAGGCATACATCAAAGAGGCATACGCCAAGCCCGGCCAAGTGTTTCTGGGTGTGGTGCATCGCCTCGACCGCCCCGTAAGCGGCTGCGTCCTCTTCGCCCGCACCAGCAAGGCGCTTTCCCGACTGAACACAATGTTTGCCTCGCACACACAAGTGCAGAAGACCTACTGGGCCATTGTCTCGCAACGCCCTCCTGCCGAGAGCGGCACCCTGACCCATTGGATTACCCGCAACGAAGCGAAGAATCTGGCGCATGCTCACGATCATGAAGTGCCTGGCAGCAAGAAAGCGGTTCTCGACTACCGCCTGATAGCAGCAAGCGAACGCTATTTCCTGCTGGAAATCAAGCTTCACACGGGTCGGCACCATCAGATTCGTTGCCAGTTGGCACGCATTGGTTGTCCCATTCGCGGCGACTTGAAATACGGCGCACCTCGCTCGAATCCCGACGGAAGCATCAGTCTTCATGCCCGCCGCATCATGTTGGAGCATCCCGTTTCACACCAGCAAATTGATGTCGTCGCGCCCGTCCCCAACGAACGCCTCTGGCAGGAGATCTCAAAGGCTTGCTGCAGTTCCGACTAACACTTGCTGCAGTTTTGGCAAAGACTTGCTGTAGTTTTGGCAAAGACTTGCTGTAGTTTTGGCAAAAACTTGCTGTAGTTTTGGCAAAAACTTGCTGTAGTTTTGCCTCGCGCTTGCCTTAGTTTTTTCAGTGACTACAGCAAGCAGAAAACGATGCCACCTTTGTCGCCATCCAAGCGAACGTAAGTGTAAAGAAAAACTCCCATTTACGGGCACAGACGCGAAAGAGAAAATTGCATTTTCTCTTGGCCATGTCGGACGTTTGGCGTATATTTGCAATTAAATTGTGATATGGCATTCGTATGACCAAGGCGCGTCGCAGGCTTCTACTCATCCTTCTCGCCCCACTCATCCTTCTGGTGGCGATTGTGGGTTTGCTATATGTGCCGCCCGTGCAGCGCTGGGCAGTTGCCCGCGCCACCGACTTTGCGGAACGCAAAACCGGCTTCGACATCAGCATCGGTCACCTGCGCATCAGCTTCCCGCTCGACCTGAAACTGGAGGGCCTTTGCGTCGTGAATCCCCCAAGCGACACCCTGCTCTGCGCCAAGACTGCCATCGTCGATCTCGACCTCTTGCGCCTCCCGACGGGACGTATCGGCGTGGAGGGAATTGAACTTCGTGATGCCTTCCTCGACACCCACAATCTCATCGCTTCGACCCATGTAAAGGGCCGTCTGACACAACTCGCAATAGCGGGCGAAGGCTTAAATCTTCGCAACAACTGCCTCACCTTAAACAGCACGGAACTAAACGGTTGCGATGTCGATATCCAACTATTCCCGACGGAAGAGGAAGACACGACGGAGAACGCGCCTACGCCTTGGCGCATCCTCGTCGAAAGGTTGTCCATCCGGCAGAGTCGAGTGGCACTTGCGATGCCCGCCGATTCCCTCTGCATCGACACCGAGATATGCGAGGCCATGCTGCAGGAGGCCGATGTAAATCTTCGCGAAGCACGCTACAGCATCGACAGCCTGCGCCTCCATCTGGATACGCTGAACTATCAGCGCACAAACCTTCCGATACAGCGCGGCGGGCTCGACCCGAACCATCTGTCGCTCGGAGAAAGCCGCCTGAATGTGGCACAATTCCTCTACGACCAAGGCGATGACCGACTGCGGGGAAGGCTCTCGAGCGACGGGATAACGGAACGCTGCGGCCTGAGCATCACCCACTTAGCCGCCACGATGGAGATGCACGGCGGGGACATCACGCTTGACAGCCTTGCCATCGCCACGCCCCACAGCCGCTTGGAAGCCAACGGACGCGCCAGCACCTCGGCCTTCTCGTCCCAGCGCGGCGGGATGGTGGATCTGCAGGCAACGGCATCCATCGGGCGCGAAGACCTATTACTTGCCGCCGACAGCGCAACAAGCCTCCGCCTGAGCCGCATCTATCCCGACGAGACCTTGCAGGCATGGATGGAAGTTCAAGGTAACATCGACAGCCTGCTGATTGACACGCTCACCCTCTCGATGCCTGGCGTCGCCCACATGGAAGCCAACGGATGGGCCGCCCATCTGCTGGATTCCACCGCCGAGAACGCCGCCCGCCTCAGGATGGACATGAAGAGCATGGACCTGACTTGCGTGAACCGCCTCTTAGGCAACAACAGTTTCCGCCTGCCTCCCATGACGCTCTCAGCCGAAGCGACGATGAAGGGCGACATCTACGACATCGATGCACGGCTGGCGGAACGGCAAGGCTCGGCCCATCTGAAAGGTAAGCTCGACGCAAGCGACATGCGCTACGAGGCACTACTTCGCACCAATGCACTCGACCTCGCTCATTTCCTGCCCCGCGACTCGCTGCACAGGCTCACTTCGACAATCTCCGTTTCGGGTCGGGGGACAGATTTCCTCTCGCCCGCCACCCGCATGAAGGCCGAGGCACATGTCCAGCATCTGGGTTACAGGACGTGGGACCTCGACAGTATCTTGCTGTATGCCAACGTCGAGGATGGCATGGGACGCATGCAGCTGACCAGCGAAAACCGCCTGGCGCGACTGGATGCCTGCGCCGAGGCACGTATGAGCCGTCAGCTCTCGGACGCAAAGCTCGACCTCGACATGCGCCAGCTTGACATGCACACACTGGGATTCACGCCCGATTCGCTGCTCCTCGCCCTTGCGCTCCACGCTGAGGGAGAAAGCAACCTGAGCGACACACATCGCCTCTCCGCAGCCATCCTGGCACAACAGCTGATGCTGCCCGACACGACGCTCCACCCGCAGGACCTGAAGGCCTCGCTCCTCATGACCCCCGACACCATTTCCCTGCAAGCTGCGGCGGGCGACTTAGACCTCCAGCTGACAGCTGCCCACAGCCTCGACGAACTGCGCCAATGCCTTGATAATCTGTTGGCCGAGGTGGATGCCGAGCGCAAAGCATACAACCTGCGACAGGACACGTTGAAGACGTTGTTGCCCGACATGAACCTGCATCTCCGTGCAGGCAGCGACAATCCGCTGGCACACATGTTCCAGACGCGCGGCTACACGCTCGACAACCTCTATATGGACCTGCGCACGGATACGGTCATGGGAGTGAACGGCTTCGGCCATCTCTACGCATTCAACACGGGAGCCATCCTTCTCGACACGATACAATGGAATGTGTATCAGGACGAAAGCGGAGTGAGCATGCAAGGCCGCGTCCGTAACTCGCCCAAGAACCGCGTAGCATCCTTCGAGAGTACGGTGAAAGCCGACCTAACCCCGACAGGTGCCGAAGCGTCAATAATTTTCCTCGACGCAAAGGGAAAGAAAGGCATGGACTTGGGCATGCGCGCCGACATCATGGAGAATGGTTACAAACTCCACTTCACGCCCCTCAACCCCGTCATCGCCTACCGTCGCTTCCAGCTGAACGAGGATAACTTTGTGGCACTCACCAATGACATGCGCATCGAGGGACTCGTCGATTTGCTTGCCGACGACGGAACGGGATTGAAGTTCTACAGCACCGAAGGCGACGCTCTGCAGGACCTCTCGCTGAACGTAAACCGCTTCAATCTCGGCGAACTCACCCAGGTGCTCCCCTACATGCCACCCATCGGAGGCTTCCTTCACGGCGCCCTCCACTACGTCCAGTCGGACAGCACCACGCTCTCCGTCTCTACCGATATGACGGTTCAGGGCATGACCTACAAAGGCGCGCCGCTGGGCAACGTGGGACTGAACGCCGTCTATCTGCCCAATAACGACGGCACGCACTATGTGGACGGCATCGTCACGCAGAACGAGGCAGAAGTGATGACCCTCAGCGGTATGTATCGAAGCAAGCAGGACGAGGGCTACATCGATGCCGACGCCCAGCTGCAGCGCTTGCCGCTCTCCTTGGCCAACGGCTTCATCCCCGACGGGATGGCTACGATGAAAGGCTATGTCGAGGGGAGTCTCAAGGTGGAAGGCCCCACTCGAAACCCGCTCCTGAGCGGCATGCTGGCCACCGATTCGATGTGGCTCGTCTCTGTGCCCTACAATCTGAACCTGCGCTTCCCCAACGATACGCTGCGCATGACGAAGAGTCACATCAATCTCGACCGCATCGAGGCCTTCGCCGCAGGACGTGAACCACTGGTGCTCGACGGCGAAGTGGACTTCAGCAACCTCGACGCCATCCGCCTCAATGTGGGCGTCCGCGCCAACAACTACCAGCTGATAAATGCGCCGAAGACACGTAACTCGCTGGCCTACGGCAAAGCAAACGTGAACATGCGCGGCATCATTCGCGGCACGCTAGACGACCTGAGGATGCGCGGCTCTCTCACCGTCCTGGGCAACACCGACCTGACCTACGTCCTCGAGGATAGCCCCCTAACGGTTGAAGACCGCCTTGCCGACCTCGTCACCTTCGTCGATTTCTCGGACACGCTCGAGGTGGAACCCATAAAGACAAAGCGTCAGTACATCGACATGCAGCTGACCATCGACATCGAGCAGGCGGCACAAGTTCACTGCCTCCTGAGCGACACCGGCACCGACTACATCAACCTCGAGGGCGGCGGACGCCTCACTTTGGCCTACGACAACGATAACGGCATGACACTCAACGGGCGATACACCATCCTGAGCGGCGACATGAACTACACCGTGCTGCCCGTCGTCGGAAGCAAGCACTTCAACATCGAGCAGGGAAGCTATGTGGAATTCCTCGGTGACATGCTCAATCCCTCGCTCCACATCCAGGCAAACGAGCGGATGAGAAGTACCGTGACGGAGAACAATGTGCCGCACAGCGTAGCCTTCGACGTCGGCCTCAAAATCAGCCAGACGCTCGAGAACATGGGTCTCGAGTTCACTCTTAGCGCTCCCGAAAACATGACGGTGCAGAACCAGTTGGCAGCCATGAGCGCCGAGGACCGCGGACGTGTGGCTGTGACAATGCTTGCCACCGGCATGTACCTCAGCGACCTTACGGGCGGCGGAGGCTTCAGCACCTCGAACACCTTGAACAGCTATCTGCAGAACGAGATAAACAACCTCGTAGGGATGGCTCAGAGCACCATCGACGTAAACGTGGGCATCGAGAACAACACCAGCGAGACGGGGCGGGCACAGACCGACTACAGCTTCTCCTTCGCCAAACGATTCTGGGGCAACCGCATTTCCGTCATCATCGGAGGAAAGATTACGTCGGGCAGCGATGCCGAGAACACGGGACAGAGCATCATCGACAATGTCTCGATTGAATACCGCCTCGACAACAGCGCCACTCGCTATGTGAAGCTCTACTACGACCACAACTACGAATCGCTGCTCGAAGGCGAGATTGCGGAAATGGGCGCCGGAGTGGTCTTCCGCCGCAAGTCGGAACACCTGGGCGAGCTCTTCATCTTCCGAAAGCAGCCCAACAACCTCCCCGCCCCCGGCAACCGCCCAACGCAATTCAATCAGACGGCTCCGAGTTCTTTGAACAATCAGAATACTCAGAGTACTCCAAGCAATCAGAATCCCCCCAATAATCCCCCGAATGCCAAGGACTAACACCATATTCCGATACGCTGCGGCCTTGCTTGCCCTTGCGCTGATAGCCGCCTGCGACACTACGAGCAACCTGCCGCCCGAAGAGACGCTCTATGCCGGCATTGCCCGCATCAACTACGATGCCAAGCCGCGCGACACTCAGGAGAAGACCGACTCGACGGACGAAGGTGTTATCATCGCACTGGCCGATGCCTACAACACCGTCGAAGGCCTGCTGTCGGGAAACGCTGCGGCGCTGAAGCAGCCGACTGCTGCTGACAAGCAACAAGAGCGCGACTCGCTCAAGCGGCGACACAAGCAGGACGACGAAGCCTACGCCACCGCCCGTGAGGAAGTCGAGGCTGTGCTCGCCTACGCCCCCAACGGCGCCATCATGGGCAGCAGCCGCGTGAGATGGCGCCATCCGCTACGCCTGTGGGTGTACAACCGCTACTTGTACTCGGAGAAGCGCTTCGGCCGCTGGATGTTCAACACCTTTGCCTCGAAGCCACGCTACATCTCGACGGCCAATCCAGGCGTGCGCACCCAGGTGGCCCGCAACACGCTGGCCAACTATGGCTACTTCCATGGCCAGGTGAGCCACGACACCATCCCCCATCCCCGACGCCCCGAAGCACGGCTGGCCTACGCTGTGAGTCCCGGCCCCCTCTTCCATCTGGACACCATCCGCTACCAGCACTTCCCGCTCCAGGCCGACAGCATGATACGCGCCAGCTCGCGCCGCTCGCTCCTCCACGAGGGAGCGCCCTTCAGCGTGCCCGACCTCGACGAGGAACGCAAGCGGCTGTCCAATCTCTTCCGCAACAACGGCTACTACTACTTCCAGCCGGAACACATCAGCTACCGGGCCGACACCCTGCAGCGCCCCCTGCACGTACAGCTACAAGTGCGCCCGGCACCCAACATGCCGCCACAGGCCACACGCCAGTACTACATCGGGAACACCTTCATCACGATGCTCACCTACAACAACCGCCAGATAGTGGACACCATCGGAGAGCCCACGATAAAGATGGCCTTCAGCGGAAGCCGCCCGCGCAGAAGCCCGCTGAGGATGAGTGCCATCAAGCGATACCTTTTCTACAAGAAAGGCGACCTCTATAGGCAGGACTATATCAAGTTCTCGAACACGAAACTCACAGGCATGGGCCTCTACTCGCGCTTCCGGATGAATTTCGTGCCGAAGGACACCTGCGCCGACTGCGACACACTCGACGTCCACATCGAGGCCATGCTGGAGCGCCCGTACGATGCCGAATTCGAGGGCAAGGTGACCACGAAGAGCAACGGACAGGTGGGCCCCGGCGCCACCTTCT
>JAEEGL011878832.1_pt1 | contig 15306 bp, 20 predicted proteins | sample 9134231 | NCBI WGS metagenome assembly JAEEGL01 (sample SAMN16246548, study PRJNA631951) | gut metagenome | biome: gut microbiome; feature: rumen; material: fiber-attached | host: Bos | place: Iran: Karaj | collected 2018-10 | reverse complement strand
ATGGAAGCGATGCTGATCTGCCCGCTGACCATGACTTTGGCGATCCCGAAAGATACGGCAAAGAGGATCAGACCGACGGCATCATCGAGCGCCACGATCGGGAGCAGGAGATCCGTCAGTTCGCCTTTGGCCTTAAACTGTCTGACGACCATCAGTGTTGCCGCAGGAGCCGTAGCGGAGGCAATGGCGCCGAGCGTGATGGCACTCGGCAGACTTAAGAGATCCGGCCGGATCCGGTGGAAGATATAAAGCGTGATATCGACAAGAACGGTCGCAAGGACTGCCTGTATGATGCCGATCACGAAGGCCTGTTTTCCGGTTTTTTTAAGAGCGGACAGACGGAATTCACTGCCGATCGAAAAAGCGATAAAGCCCATGGCCACTTCATTGACCAGATCATATCTTGCGACTTCCTCATAAGTGGATAGACCAAGATAGCCACCGCCGATCCTGCCGATCACGAAGGGACCGATCAGGATGCCGGAGATCAGAAATGCGGTCACGTCCGGCAGGTTCCATTTCTTGAAAAGTCTGGTCATCATAAGCCCGGCCAGCAGGGCCAATGCAACATTTAAAAGTATCGCCATGTCATCTCACCTCACAACTTTACCATATTAGGACAAGCATCGGGGTTTGTCAAATACGGTTGAAAAAAACACTTTAACATGATAAAATGTTATGCATGACATTTCAAATAATGACAAATAAATTTTGAGGTGTATCTGAATGGTAGTAAATGGCAGTTTGAATGAAATGCAATTGGATGTGGTCAAGGAGATCGGCAACATCGGAGCCGGAAATGCCTGTACCGCGTTGTCTGTTCTGCTGGGCACGGCAGTGAATATGGATGTGCCGCATGTACGTATCCTTGATTTTGACTCTACCTCACAGTATCTGGGCGGTGGGGAAAATCAGATCCTGGGGATCCAGATCGATGTCACGGACGATCTGGACGGCATGATGTTCCACATTGTCCGCAAGCCTTTTGCGGAGCGGATCATCAACACATTTTACGAGAAGCACCTCGAAGACCTCGCAAATCTGGATGAAATGGACACCTCCGTTTTGAGCGAGATGGCAAACATCACATCGGGTGCCTATGCGAACGCGCTTGCGACTCTGACCAATCTGTTTGTCAATATCGGCGCACCGATCCAGAAATGTGCAAAGATCGGCGAGATCTTAAAGATCCCGTTCCAATCCATGGTAAAACCGGGGGAGAAGATCCTGGTGATCGATGAGGAGTTCGAGATCGGCGAGCAGAAGATCAATTCCAACATGCTTCTGGTCCTTGAGAAGAATTCCCTGATGAAATTATTTGAGAGATTAGGAGTTATGTCGTTATGAATCCCAAGATCCATACCGAAGCGGTCGATTTTCTGTTTGACGCCATCATGCAGCTGAAGAGTAAAGAAGAATGCTATATCTTCTTTGAGGATATCTGCACGATCAACGAGCTTTTATCCCTGTCGCAGCGATTCGAAGTGGCCAGCATGCTCAGAGAGAAGAAGACCTATCTGGATATTGCCGAAAAGACGGGGGCATCCACTGCAACGATCAGCCGGGTCAACCGTTCTTTAAACTACGGAAACGACGGTTATGACATGGTCTTAAACCGGATGAAGAAGGACAGCAACTGAGAGGATCATATGAATCAGATCATTGATACACTGAATGAGAAACAAAGAGAAGCGGCTCTGACTGTTGATGGGCCGCTTTTAATTTTGGCGGGGGCAGGCAGCGGCAAGACCAGAGTGCTCACGAACCGTGCCGCTTACCTGATCAGCGATTGCGATGTCAAACCGTGGAATATCCTTGCGATCACGTTTACGAATAAGGCAGCGGGAGAGATGCGCGAGAGGATCGACAAGCTGGTTGACGAATACGCGGAGAGCATTTGGGTGGCGACTTTTCATGCGACCTGTGTGCGGATCCTGCGCCGCTACATTGACAAACTCGGTTATGACACGAATTTTACGATCTATGATACGGATGATTCGCAGACGGTCATGAAAGAAGTCTGCAAACGTCTGGATGTGGACACGAAGCAGTTCAGCCCGAGAAACCTTCTTTCCGCCATTTCCAAGGCCAAGAACGAGATGCTTTCACCGGATGACTTTGTTGCTGCGGAACCCTGGGACTATGGCAGAAAGAGAATGGGAAAGATCTATGCGGAATATGAAAAGACGCTGCAGAAGAACAATGCCCTTGATTTTGACGATCTGCTCTTAAAGACCGTGGAATTGTTCAAGACCCATCCGGAGGTGCTTTCCTATTATCAGGACCGTTTCCTCTACATCATGGTGGATGAATATCAGGATACGAATACGGTCCAGTTTGAACTGATCCGTCTGCTTGCGCAAAAGAACAGAAATATCTGTGTGGTCGGCGATGACGACCAGTCGATCTATAAATTCCGCGGAGCCAATATCCGCAATATCCTTGATTTTGAAAAAGTGTATCCGGATGCGAAAGTGATCCGTCTCGAGCAGAATTACCGCTCCACGCAGACGATATTGGATGCGGCGAATTCCGTGATCAGAAACAACGAGTCCAGGAAGAGCAAATCTTTATGGACTGACAAAGGGGCAGGCAGCAAGGTGCGCTTCTGCCAGTTCGACACGGCTTATGAGGAAGCGGAGTTTGTATCCGATGACATTGCAAGACGGGTCAGAAAAGAAGGGCTTTCCTACCATGATTTTGCCGTGCTGTACAGGACCAACGCCCAGTCCCGTCTGCTGGAAGAAAAAATGATCTTAAACAGCATCCCCTATGATGTGGTCGGGGGCGTGAACTTCTACAGCAGGCGTGAGATCAAGGATCTGCTGGCTTATCTGAAGACCATTGACAATGCCAGGGATGATCTGGCGGTCAGCCGTATCATCAATGTGCCAAAGCGCGGGATCGGAACCACGACGGTTAACAGGATCCGGGACTATGCAATGGCGAACGGGATCTCCTTCTACGAAGCGTTAAAGATCTGTGAGCAGATCCCGCAGGCGGCAAAGGGGGCTTCGAAGATCAAGGGCTTTGTGGACATGATCGAGACTTTCCGGAAAAAGGCGGAGCAGTGCACGATCGAGGAACTGATCAGTGTGATCCTGCATACGACGGAATACATCGAGCAGATGGATGCGGCAGACGAGATCGAGCTGCAGACCCGGGTCGACAACATCGACGAATTCATCAATAAGGTGATCGCCTACGAAGAAGAGAACGAACGGCCTTCGCTTTCCCGTTTCCTTGAGGAAGTGGCGCTGGTCGCGGATATCGACAATGTGGATGCGGATGCGGATCATGTGATGCTGATGACGTTGCATGCGGCAAAGGGGCTGGAATTTCCCTATGTGTACTTAACGGGTATGGAAGACGGCCTGTTCCCCGGATATATGAGCATTACCGATGATGACCCTTCGGAACTTGAAGAGGAGAGGCGCCTGTGCTATGTTGGGATCACCAGAACGATGGAACATCTGACACTGACCTGTGCACGCGCAAGGATGATCCGCGGTGAGACACAGTACAATGCGGTTTCAAGGTTTGTAAGGGAGATCGATCAGACTCTTTTGGATGGAAAAGTTGCACCCGTAAGACTTCGCGACAGCGATATCCCGAGTCCTTCCGTGACGGAGTTTGGCAGAAGGATGGTCCGGGAAAAACCTTATGCGAAACTTCCGGAAAAGCAGTTCAACCCCGCAAATCCTTATCCGGTCGTAAAAAAGGGAGCGGAGCTGCTGAACGGAAAGCAGGCCCCGGATTATGAAGCCGGCGACAGGGTCAGCCATGTGAAGTTTGGAACAGGCGTCGTGCAAGAGATCCGGGACGGCGGCCGTGATTTTGAAGTGACCGTGGATTTTGAAAACTACGGGACCAAGAAAATGTTTGCCTCTTTTGCAAAATTGAAAAAATTGTAAAAAAATTTTTGGAAAGCATGGAAAAATTCCGATAGTTATGTTAAACTAATAACAAATATTCTTGAATGTACAAGACCAAGGAGGACGGGTATGGATAAATTTAACGGCTTTGTAGCAACACTGAAGGAACAGGAAGCAGCAGGTCTGGCGAAGGCAGGAGAGCTTCTGAACGCAGGCAAGAAACTTGCCAAACTGCAGAAGAAGGAAGAGGAAGAGCAGAAGAAGAATAACACGATCGTGATCGTGATCGGCATTGTTGTGGGACTGATCGTGATCGCAGGGATCGCGTATGCGTTATACCGCTATTTCACACCGGATTATCTGGATGATTTTGAAGACGATCTGGATGATGAATTTGATGATGATTTTGACGACGATTTCTTCGAGGGTGAGCCGTCAAAGACGAAAGCCTGATCCGGCAGGGAAATGACGGATCGGTCATGACAGGTATCAGGGGCGCCTCATGAGAGATGAGGCGCTTTTTTTGTAAATTGAGGCGGTACAGTCCGGAGACTGTGGTTGCTTTGGAGAGGGTCTGAGGCATTCTGGAAGCGGAGGGGATAGTTTACATAAAGTCAAATCCTGAAGCCGCAAGGTTAACATAATCTATCTGTAAGGAGCACGGATGAACGAACCGGTTTGGAAAAAAGGAGAACGATACGAAGGAACCGTCATTGAGGTGCGGTTCCCAAACAAGGGCATTGTAAGAGTGGACGGGATCAGCGGACATTGCGTTGTCAAAAATACGCTCCCCGGACAGAAGGTCGCATTTTCGGTCAGCAAACGCAGAAGCGCGAACGCTGAAGGCCGGCTGCTTGAGGTCATCGAAAAGGCGCCGGAGGAAATGGAGAGCGACTGCGTGCATTTTGCGGATTGCGGCGGCTGTATGTACCGCACCCTGCCCTATGAATGTCAGCTTGCGTTAAAGGAAAAACAGGTTCATGAGCTGCTGAAGGACTATGCGGATGAATCGTGTTTCCGTCCCATTCTGGCCAGCCCGGTCACGGAAGGGTACCGGAATAAAATGGAGTTTTCGTTTGGGGACGGGTATAAGGGCGGACCGCTGGAACTCGGTTTACATAAAAGAGGAAGCTTCTATGATATCCTGTCCGTTCCTTCGTGCAGGATTGTGGATGAGGACTTTCGAACGATCCTTTCAGAGAGTCTGGATTTTTTCCGTACGCAGCAGATCCCTTTCTATCATAAGATCCGCCACGAAGGCGTTCTCCGCCATCTGCTCGTCCGCAAAGCCGCAAAAACCGGCGAGATCCTCATCGACCTCGTCACAAATGGTCCCTTGGGGACGGGGTCAGTGGTCCACAATTATGTCAACCTACTGACCGGCCTGCGGTTAAGCGGCAAGATCGTTGGGGTCCTGCACACCCAAAATGATGCGCTGTCGGATACGATCCGGGATGACGGGACAGAGATCCTGCTTGGCCGGGATCATTTTTACGAGGAACTGCTGGGCCTGAAGTTCAGGATCACACCCTTTTCTTTCTTTCAGACCAATTCTTTCAGTGCCGAAGTGCTGTATGACACCGTACGGGAGATGATCAGCAGAACCGGCATGATAAATAACAGTGTTATTTATGATCTGTATTCCGGAACGGGTACGATCGCGCAGCTTCTGGCTCCTGTTGCCAAGAAAGTGATCGGCGTGGAGATCGTGGAAGAGGCAGTCATGGCGGCGAAGGAAAATGCGGAACTGAATAGTTTACATAATTGTGAATTCATCGCAGGCGATGTGTTGAAAGTTCTGGATGAGATCGAAAACAAGCCCGACATGATCGTACTGGATCCGCCAAGAGACGGTATCCATCCGAAGGCGCTTCCCAAGATCCTGGCATATCAGGTGCCGCAGATCATTTATATTTCCTGCAAGCCGACCAGCCTTGCCAGAGACCTTCCCTCTTTTTTGGATGCGGGATACCGGGTAAAAGAGATCCGTCCGATCGACCAGTTTCCTGTGACAGGGCATGTTGAGACTGTCTGCTTGCTGACAAAGAAATAGCGTATTTACGGGGGTTGTAGGCATTTTCGGAGGAAAAATATCGACGAAAATAGCGGGATTTATTATGTACTTATAATGAAATTCTACCGGGAAAGATTACGCAGTATAAAAAAATAAGGATGTGAAGATATGCCGCAGCTGTCTGATGATATCTTCGAAGCAGTTTCATTTTTGCTACGTTACTCGTGCTACATTGGGTGGATAGATTTCTGAAACACCAAGACGCCTAGTAATATAATTAACGAGAATATGATAAGGAATCTCTAGGGACTAGAATTAAAGGAGGGCATTACAGATGAAACATAGAACAGAACCCGGAGAAATGTCCAACCAGGATGTAATACGACAAATTCTACGTGAACACTCTAGCAGAGAGTGTCCGCTTGGAACTACTGATATATCGAGATTAGCTAAGGATATGGGGTATAGTATAGGTAGAAACGCTATTGAAAACCATATGACATTGATGAATGTAATGCCGTATGAAACAGAGGAAGAATGTGAGGAGCTTTTGCAAAATTGTTCGGCAGAAATGCGCGAGATATTTTTTTGTAAGACAAGTCCAGAGGGACGTCGCACTAGAGGATACTGGATGAAGGAGCCTTTGTCTGATAGTGAATGGATGTACTTAATAGATTCCGTATTATATTCAAAAATACTTACAAAAAAAGAGGCAGATAATCTTGCTAAAAGAATTACGTTCCTTGCTGGTAAGAATCTTTCGGATTTGACAAAATACCGTCACAGAATGGATAAACAACCATTTAAAGTTGGCGATGAGGATATAAATGAGAAAATAGGGCATATAGAAAGCCGCGTTTTAAAGCAGGTTCAGTTGATAAGGGAGGCAATAAAGAAAAGAAAAAGGGTAAAGTTCAATTTGTGTGTTTATGAATACAAAAATCAAAAGGTACGTCTTGTTCCGTATGGAAAACAAGGTTTGGTGCTTACTGACCCGGAAATTCCTGATAAATATAGGAAAGACGTACATCGTGTTGTTAGCCCCTTTGAAGTGATTTTTTCTAATGGTCGCTACTATATGCTGGGAGCTGATTTGGAAACAGAAAGGAATCCTGATCTTAAGTACAAATTATATAGAGTTGATCTTATGGATGATTTGACCATAAATAGGACGGATGCCATTACTAAGGAAGATGCAGGAATACAAGGCGAGTTAGAAAGTCTTTATGAATACAGGATGGAGAATCCATATATGTTTACCGGTAAGGTGGAGACGGTAAGAATCCGAGTAGACGCAGATCAGCTTACACAGATTGTGGATTGGTTTTCGGATGAATTTGAGGTAATACGCAGTATTCAAAAAGAGAGCGATACTTTTGATGTAGGAAATGTAGAGGCTTACGACATAGATGTGAAAGTCAATCTAAATAGCTTTACGTTCTGGGTTTTACAGTATAGTGGTTGCGTGGAGGTGCTTGAGAGAAAGAGCGATAATGTTTATAGAAAGCACATAAAGGATACATTAAAAAGAGCATTGGAAAAGTACGAGGATTAATAATGAAAATAATGACATGGAATGTTAATCAATTATTGGGTAACAATGACTGGAGCAAGCTTTCGGAAGAAGAAAAGCCTAAATTGAAGCAAAAGTATATGAAAGAGATTTCGAAGTATATTGAGAGTAATTATGTAGAAAAAGACTTTGAAATTATGACTTTGCAAGAATTTCCTTTTGAAAGCGAGGAAGAATATAATAAATGGATTAGTGATTTTAGATATAAGGGGTACGAGCCCTTCTTACCTGTAAATGTATCGGGGCATTTCACTACTGTTGTGCTTGCAAAAAAAAGACTGGAAATATGTAAAGAAGGAATTTTCATTTTTGAATAGAGTAGTTATCGTAGAAAAGGATGGATGCTCCGTTGCATGTGTTCATATTCCAGATTTAGAACGAAGACCAGATGCAGAATCTTTGTGGAGAGAAATTAGTGTATTGTCAACCGAAATTATAATGGGGGACTTTAATACGGATGATGAAACTACAAAACAGTTTAGGGATTTTTTTAATAAACTTGAATGTGAGGAACTTAAGGGGAATGCAAGAAGAGAACGGCAGGGAGAACCGCCTACATGTGTTATGAAAACACATATTGATTATATTCTATTAAATAAGCGAGATAATAAAAGCATTTTTCCATATGAAATTGATACTACAGCAGCAAAATTAGAGCTATCAGATCACTTTCCTGTTTATGCAAAAATTGATATTTGAGAGAGCCAATCGGCTCTCTTTTTTTACAAAAAACCTGAAAATGGCAAATTGTGTTGATTTATAAACAGGTCGTTTCAGTATCATACAGATAACAGAAGAAGCAACCCTGAGTAGGAAAGGAGATTCATATGACAGAATATCGAGCACTACCACTTGAAGAAGCCAATCAACTGGTAGACAAGTATATTGCATGTATCAGCAGTGCTTTTGATGCATTAACAGAAGTTCAGGATGCTGCTATGGATCTCACGGATAAGATAATCTCTGGAAAGATATCTCCATTTGGAACACGTCATTATACCGGTTTTAACAATGTCTTACATATGATGAGCCCCTATACAAAAATGTTGCCGGCATATTTGAAACAGCGAAAGAAAGGCTTGATTAAAGATGACATTCCGCAGGAGATTATTTATGAAATGGAAATGATTGCTAGTGAGGCTCAGGATTGGAGGGTAATGTTCAATGCAGCAGTTAAGCAATATAAAGAAACATGGAATGACTACAGAATGCTGTCAAAAATGAAAGGATGGGTATAATGATGCAACAATTACCGAAAACACTAAAAGAATACTATGAGCAAGAAGGTATCGATTACGAGAAAGAAAAGGATAAGTGTATAGAGAGACTATATGAGGATTTGGTTGTATTCCTTAACGCACTTGATTGGATAGAACCAACGGATGACATGAAACGTGAATTCTTGACATCACTTGATTTTCAACCGGTATTCGACATGTATATGGAAAAGGATAAGAGAGCGGAACTATATATCGGCCAAATACAAAGGATTATGGATGAAAGTTTTGCTTTAGGGCCGGAATATGGCTTTATTATTGACATAATTGTTGAGTTTTTTATTGATCCACAAATAGAAATACAGAAATAAAGTCTTTATCATGCAAAGACAATAAATTGAGAGGGTGACTATGCAAAGAGAACGAAAAAAGGAAATAGATAAAAAATTAATTGATACTGAAAAGAGAATCCTAGCCGGAGAAATTAAAACAACTTCCTTAGCTGAGTTCAAGGAACGTCAGAAGAAGAAAAGAAAACAATTGAGAAATATGAGCCAAGCACTCAAGGTTAAATCAGAAATTCAAACATATCTGAAATCACACAATATATATTATGAAGATGCCGTAACTGATGATATATCGCATATTACCATGGTTTTCAATAACTGCGACAGATGTCCGGGACGATTTACCGAGGGAAGCATATACTTTTATGAGAATTGCATGGAAGCTAGGGTGTACTACTCGGAATTGGGAACTAGAATTTGTAATGGGTCAAAGAACAGACCGGCTCTTTACAGACTGATGAATTATTTAAATGCGAAGGTTTGGCCTTGTGTGACTGATGGAATGAGTGGAGCATTATATAGCTCTGAATACCTAGTCATTCCACGTTTCATTATTACTGAAGATGGAAGGAATGACATAACTACGATAATGGCGATTCCGTATTCTCGTTTCATTATGGATGCGCTCCAGATTGAAGATTATATTACCGCAGCCTTACCAAACATACTTGACAGCTTAAGCGCGTCTATATTTTTGTTGCTTGACGGCAGGATTAGCTTCGAAGATGCAATTGAAATGATAGAAGCTGAGGTTCATGGGGAAGGAGGAAAGGCGTGAAATACAACAAGAATAAAAATATACAGATCACGTTTACAATAAGGGAAAGTTTATACTTCCGGTTTAAGACATACTGTCAGGTAGAAAGAAGGATGCCAGCAACTGTGATAATGGAAATGATAAAAAACTATGTGGATGAAAAGGAGAAGGAAAATGCATAAAAGGATTATGTCAGTAAATATCAACGATTTAGGTGGAAAAACACGACATCTAATGAATCATAGATACTTTAATAATCGGGATCGAAGAAGCCATATTGACTGGGAATACTGGGCTACGCATATTGACAAAACAAAAGTGTGGGAGGGATTGAAGCGGTATATTGAGAGGAAAAATCCGGATTTACTAATCCTAGAAGAGATGCTGATCAGTTGTTATGAACGGATCGATTTTATCGCCGAATTGGAAGAGATGGGATACAACTTTGTTGAAGAGAGTCTTCCGGAAAGAGGTAACTATTCCCTTACAATGACATTCTATAAGGGAAAGACACCGACTTACATCAATTCTCCCGGGGATTATAGATCTAATAGGAGCGTCATTTGTGAAGATGACGATATGCTTATCTGCGGCAGCCATTTTCCCTGCGAATCCGATGAGGAATTTCTTGGGCACATGAAAGCATTCGTGAATGGGAATATGGATAAGGATTTGCTTTTAATCGGTGACTTGAATGCAAATGATCCCTCTCGTGGGAATAAGATAATGGTTAACAGCTTGATTGAAGAAGGAGCAGTAGATTTATGGATAGCTGCAGGAGGTAAAGAAGACACTCCAACGGAAGCACAGTATAGCGGACGCCTTGACTATGCGATATCGTCTCCGTCGTTGGCAAAGAAGGTAGAAAAGATAGAGATAGATTCTTATCCTATGGATGCAAATCTTACCGATCATGCGGCAATCATTGTCGATATAGTAAACTAGAGGTTTACTGAAAGAATAATAGCGATAATTCATAATAAGGAAATGCGAGATTATGGATAGAAGCCAAATAATAGCAGTCGATTTTGATGGAACCCTGTGCTTTTCCGCATGGCCTGATGTGGGGGAGCCAAATGATACGCTTATTAGATACTTGAAGGATCAGCAAAAAGCCGGAAATAAACTCATACTATGGACATGTCGTTCGGGGGCAGCATTAGATAAGGCGGTATCATGGTGCAGAGAAGTGGCACATCTGGAATTTGATGCGATAAATGATAACGTTCAGGAGGTGATCGATTACTACGGTCATAATTCTCGGAAGATTACCTGTGATATTTACATAGATGATAAGGCTTGTGCTCCGGAAAATGTTGGTGTAGTTTAGCCGAAATTAATCTCAAAAGAATTATTTGTGCATATTTATAAACAGGTTGTGAAGTAAAATTATAAATGAAAACGAGTGATGGAACATGTAGCCGCTTTAAGATCAAGAAGGGGTGAAACAATATGAGTTTTGTAGTTTTCCTTGATGTTGATGGAGTCCTGAATACCAGAACGACGTGTGAGAGAGCACCTTCAGAGCTGTATACGGGAATTGACGAATTGAGAATACAGATTCTTGCAGGTGCCATACATGATTGCAGGGCAAGCGGCGTGGTGTTGACCACAACATGGAAAGACCTAAGACTGGATCACGAGGACTACATTTATTTAAAAGATGGGCTATCAAAATACGGTGTTGAAATACTTGGAAAAACTGATGAGCCAAGACCGTTTCAAAGGGGAAAGGGGATTCTAGACTACCTAAAGGATAATTCTGAGATAGACGAATTCGTAATCTTGGATGACCAGCATTTTGACTTTGATGATGATTCCAGGCTTTGGGAGAATTATCTGGATACTCAGGGAAAGGGAATTGAGTATGCCGTTATAGCATCTCAAACACCGACCGTAACGGCGATTGATTTTTGTGATGTGATCAGAAAATACACAGGTCTTTGAAGAAAGCACATTATATCAGTTAAATTATAGGAGATAACGTGATGGTTGTAAGAGAAAGAAAGAATTACAAGGGAGAGAACATACAGCTAGAAGAGTGGAAGATAAAAATACAAGAAGACTTTCCGTTTATGGAACAGGACCCAAGTGATAATGGAAACATTTATCATAAATATGGATTCGAATTTGCTGGCGGTTGGTATGACATACTCAGAGAATGCCTGGAAACGATTGTCGCACGCTATGCAGAAGATGGAATAGGGTTGTCTGATATCGATTTTATTCCTTGTCAGCTTAAGGAGAAATATGGTACCCTCCGCTTTTACTATGGTTATACCGATGTACATTGTGTGAATGCAGCCTTAGATTTTATTGGTTCTGGTTTAACTATGCGTCTCGAGCCGGATGCTAAAGGAGAAGTAGATGAAGCTAAAACGAAACGACGCAAGGATATTCGGGCGATAGTAAGCGCAACTGAACAGAAAAGCAAATGCACCTGTGAGTTTTGCGGAGCAGAAGGAAAACTAGGGGACGATTCCGATAATGGAATCTACTGGGTCAAAACACTTTGTGATTCCTGCCACGAGAAACGTATTGCAAAATATGGAAAGGAGATCAGCTATGAATTATTCAAGTAAGAATTTTGAAGATGTAGTGGCTTTTTCAGTCTCAGAACCCGGAGCTATGGGCCCCAAAGATATTGGATTTTTTATGAAAGACGGAACGAAAATTCGCCTTGATTATAAATCTAGTGAAACACCATGGAGCAGCATTAGGGAGTGGTTCCCTACAATAAAGGAATGCTACTTCAACGGATCTATGAAAACTGAATTGGCGTCGCTGTTTACCGTTGTAATCGGTGGTGGCGACAATGATAAGGAAACACATGTGGCACAAGGATGGAAACATTGGTATCTGGATTTCGGAAATCATCTCGTGATAAAAGAGCCATACTATCGCGAAATAAGATCGCTTATTGGTGAAAATGAGAATGCTGATCTGACCTTTGCATGGGAAAATCTGCTTGCAAAGACGGACTTTGTGGAACGGGCAGATACCATACAGGAAGAATACTGGAAGCAAAAGGAAGAGAACCAAAAAATGTCGAGAATCCTTGCCGAATTAAATAAAAATCTTGAATATGTTAAGAAGGTAAAGGCTTGTTCTGATGATGAGGACGCTATGCTGGCGGTGTTTAAGGAATATACCGGCATAGATATGAGTTGCTGTCAGTTAAAGCAGTTCGCGTTAAGACAGGCAGGACTGATTTAGTTGGAGGGAATCACATATGAAGGAATTTAATGAAATAGAAACAAACATAGATTATGAGGATCCTCGAATGATAGTATCGATTTCCGTTGATAGGGGAGACTACGATGCCTTTGAACGGGCGTGTCATCGTAATTAAAGGAAGTCAATAGAACTTTTGCGAGAGTTTATGGAAACGTATGCTTATGCCGACGAGGAGGGTAAATTAGAGGAGAAACAGATGGAGCACTTTATGGCAAAAGGTGTCGATGATAAGCTGATAGCCCTTTATGTGAAGGTTTGCAGAATTGAAAAAGAACTTGATAAACATCCAAACTAAAAGATGACCTGCTAAAGGAGGTGTAGCAGAATGGCACAGAATTATTCTGTAAAAACATTTGATCTAAAAGACCTGACAGAGAGCTTTTTCCTCCCTGAACATCTTAAATGGAAACCACTATTTGTAAATAACATAAAATCAAATGGTCAATGTGGTGAGTATGCGGTTCTAATAACGAAAACGGATGATAACTATCGTGTGGGCAAGTTCACGATATTGTTTCAGAAACAGCAGAGCAGTCCGATGCACATAGAGCCGGATAAAGAACCGGAGTGCTATATACTGTTTGAAAAGTCATATTATGAAGTATATGGACCGGCTTGTTATCCGGAAAACGGAGGTGAAGAAGATGTATTTGGCTGCAGTTATCAAATGAGAGCATTTTTAAAGTGGATAAGCTTTGATGAAGCAGATATGCACGATTATGGAAGGTTTATAAGATGTTTTCAAACACTGGAAGAAGCAAAGGAATACGCGCTTGTTTTTGCTAATGCAAACGATCATTTTTATGGGTACAAGAAAACTGTCATCGATAAGATTGACCCAAAGGAAGATCACGAAAAGCGCATTAAGAGATATGAGGCTTATCAAATGTTCAGAAAGCATTATAAAGAAATCATAGATGCGGTATTAGATTTTGATTATTCGAACATGTCCGATATTGGTCCATACTTTGTAATATCGGAAATAGAAGAAAGAGTTCCCGAAATTTCCAGAGATATGCTCCATTACTTTTGGGAGGATCTTCCTCTTACGCTTTCAAAAACAACACAGAGAATGATTGAGAAAGAGAAGCAAAAGAGCATGAAGATACTTTCTGAGTTGAAATAGTATGTGAAAGAGACAATAGAATATGACAACTATTTTTGATTTTTGTAATAATACAGTTTACTTAAAAGAAAGAAAAGATAACTCGTCCATATTATTTTACGGTTTTGACGACAATATTTAGAATTTGAAATTTCAGATTTTGGAACAATAAAAGAAAACAGTATTAATACAAATATGAATAAAGCACAAACATATTTCAATACTAATTCGATTAAAGATTTATTTATAACGTATATAACTGAAAAGAAACTGTAGTTTGCGGAAGGAGAATATATGAGTGAAATTGTGAAGAAAACAGAGTATTATAATTTGCCTGCGGATTTCTGGGACAATGTGATTTATTATGAATATTTTATTTCGTTTTCCGGATTTGTTGATATAGAACCGCATATTACAATGTGGACAAAGGATGGGGGAGTGTATTACATAAACGTACATGAGCTTAGAGATGATCGTTTTGATAGGATAATACCTTTCTTTGAAACAATGGCGGATAAAAAGAAAATCGAAAATGGAGATTTCTATTACTATGATTGGGAGCGGGTGCCGTCAGGATGGAAGTACTATTATAAGAGTTCCTATCATTGCTTTATACCAAATGACATTTATGAAAGCTTTATAAAGAGGATCGAGATTGCAGAAAAAGAATACTCTGGAGAAAAAGACATATTCATTGTGCGAGAGATTTTATGGAAAGAAACCCTAAAGCAGGTATATCAAACGATTATAGGTGTGGATATAAATGAATCAGTAAAAACATATATACAACTGAATGAAAAAATCCATGTATATGATGAACCATACGCAGGCGAAGCAATATATATAGATCGCATAACAGATGATGATGTTAAGAAACTAAAACAGGCATTTGCATGGGATATTGAATACACGACCAGATTTGAAGGTCTATACAATCTTATCCGTATAGTTTTCTATTTTGATACGGATAAACCATTATGCATGGAATATGAGTTTCAAAGAGAACTGTCAAACTATATGGACGAGAACGAATTTATGAGCAAATTTATGGATGTGTTCGACTGTAATCTTGGAAACAAGGAGGCGGGATATGGTTTTGAAAATGCCATCCATGGTTTTACCTCGTTTCATGTCAAAGATGATCCCTTGAAAACATACTGGATAAGAGATGATATATATCT
>JAEEGL011108024.1_pt1 | contig 15306 bp, 9 predicted proteins | sample 9134231 | NCBI WGS metagenome assembly JAEEGL01 (sample SAMN16246548, study PRJNA631951) | gut metagenome | biome: gut microbiome; feature: rumen; material: fiber-attached | host: Bos | place: Iran: Karaj | collected 2018-10 | reverse complement strand
TGAAGCCGGAGATGTCCGAGATCTGCTTGGCCTGGACCCACTTGCCCTCCTCGGGGATGGGGGCCGGACCGTGGTATGCGCCCTTGGCGACGGGGCACATATGGGTGACTTCCGCGGTGTAATTCATGTACATTCCTCCTTGTGAAATGGTGGGTGACAAGGTCGCCGGGACCCCGTCGGATACGGGTGAGTATATCAGAGAAAACAGTCTTCTCCACTATTATGTATATTATCAGAAAACCTGCCCGATTGCAAGAGCATCCTCAGCCTTCCATGTGCATTTTGCTCTGAGGGATGTGGCAGTAGCCGCCGGGGTTCTTGTCGAGATATTTTTGATGGTATTCCTCGGCGGGGAAGAAGTTTTTGAGGGGCAGCAGCTCTACGGCAAGGGGCGCGCCCACCTTTTGAGCTTCGGCGTCAAAGGCGGCCTGGAGGGCGGGGAGCTGGTCGTCGCTGGTGTAGTAGACGCCGGTCCGATACTGGATACCCTCGTCCTCCCCCTGTTTGTTGAGGGACAGGGGGTCGATGACCAGAAAGAAGAGGTCCAGGAGCCTGTCCAAGGACATCCGCTCCTCATCATAATCGATGCGGACCGTCTCGGCGTGGCCGCTGTTGCGGCAGACCTCCCGATAGGTGGGGGCTTTGTCGGGGCCGTTGGCGTAGCCCACCTGGGTGGAAGCGACCCCCTCGAACTGATCGAAAAATTTCTGCAGGCCCCAGAAACAGCCGCCTGCCAGGTAGATGGTCCTCATCAAGATACTTCCTTTCCATAGCATACGTTAAGAAGTATACCACAGACAGCCCCCCCTTTCAATCATCCGTCAAAAACAGCTCTTGCGCTTTGACTTTGGTTCTTATATTATGATAAGGTTAAAACTGTTCCTGCAGAACCCGACCCATGGAGGTGCTTATGAGACGTATCGCTTTGCTGTTCCTTTCGTTTCTGATGCTGGTGGGCTGTCTCTCTGCCGTCGATCCCGTCGCCCTGGCGGATGACGCTTCCCCCGCTCCCCTTTCTGAACCGGCGGAACCCCCGGAGGAGAGGGTTGCGCCTCAGGCTTCGGCGCCTTTCCTGAGCTATCGGTTTTTCGACCAGCCCAATTGGGGAGATCTGACCTCGGCCGTCATGTTCGAAGCGGACCTGGACCAGGACGGCGCGGCGGAGCCCGTTTCCTTCACCAAAGACGAGGAGGAGGATACCACCGCCATCACCTGGGGCCAGAGCACGGCCCTCCTGGAAGAAGGGGCTGAGTTCGTGGAGGCGGCGGTGCTGGATTTGGACCCGGCAAGCCCCTTCTATAATCTGCTGGTGGTCATCGATTACGGCTCCGACAGCTATGTGACCATCGAGCTACACCCGGAGAACGGACAGTTGACCAAGGGAAACTCTGTTCAGGGCAGCTGGGACTGGACGAACGACGCCCTGTGGTTCTATGAGCAGACAAACTTCCTCGGCACCGCCTTCGGAAAACGGACCTATAGCGGGGACGGTCTCACGCCGGACAGCGAATGGCTCACCATGTGCGAGATCCCCACGGCGGAGGAGCTGGAAGCGGAAGAGGATCGAGCGTTTTTGATCGACGGCGGCACGCTGCTGCACACCATCCTGCCCGTGCCCTGCACCGTGGACGGGCAGCCCAGCTTGATCGACGCGGACACCTATCTGTACCGGCTGCGGTTCCGCAACGAGGACGATCTCACAGAGGTGGCCCTCCCGGACGGCACGGTGGCTCAGATCGCCTGCACTCTGGGGGAAGACGGCTGGCCCTACCTCATTGCCGGCGTGGAGATGGAGAAATATTTCGACAATCTGTTCTTTGCGGATTGATATGTGGTCCCCTTCCTTTTTCGGGGAAAAGAGCTTGATCTGAGCATTCTGCGGAGGTATGTATGAAACGAATCGTTCCGTTGCTGTTGATCCTGCTGCTGACGGCCGGCTGTATGAGCGCCGCCGCCCCTGCCTCCGCTGCAGCGGCCGCAGCCACCGAAGTCCCGGCGGCTGTGACCATCGACGCCCCCGCCCCGGCAGCCACGGCAGAGCCTGAGCCCGAGGCGGCCCCGGAGGAGCTTCCTTCCCTCCTGTTCTATCGATTCGAGGATGGATGGCCCGAGGGGAGCGTCCTGTTCCGCTTCGATTTGGATCAGGACGGGATAGAGGAGGAATTCTCCCTTGCCCTGCGCCCCGACGACGAGTGGGCCACAGCCGTTTCCATGGGGGACAGCCGGGTGATCCTGGCGGTGGGCGACGAACCCGTTTGGGCGGAGGTGGTGGATCTGGACCCCACCAGTCCCTTCTATAACCTGCTGATGGTCTTCGACTACGGCTCCGACAGCTACGTGACCGTGGAGCTACACCCGGAAAACGGGGAGCTGGTCCAGGGCCTCACGGTGTACGGCGGGTATAGGCGGGTGGCCGGCGGTCTTCGATTTGGGGAACGCAGCGACCTGCTGGGCACGAATTTCGGATACAGGACCTATCGCGGAGACGACCTGATCCCGGACAGCGCCTGGCTCGATATGAACGTTCCCACGGAGGAGGAGCTGAAAAAGGATCTGGAGAGTCTCATCGACGTCGGCACCGTGATCCACTGCGTCAAGGCCGTGCCCTGCGTCATCGACGGAAAGAAAACGACGCTGCCAGCGGAGACCTATCTGTATTGTCAGCGCTTTATGGACCCCGATTTGGATCTGGTCATGGAGGTTTGCACGCTGGACGGCACCGTGGCCCAGCTCCTCTTCTATGACGACGAGGACGAGCCCCACGATCCCGACCGGATATCCACGCTGGATAGGGACGAATATTTCGACAATCTTTTCTACGGCGATTAGACCCTGATCGGAGCGGAGGGAACGGCCCTCCGCTCTTCAGTATGGACATGTGCTCCAATCATGATCCCCGGGGGTATTGACATTGGAGGCTGAATGTGGTAAGACAGAGCATCTTTGCAAAAAGGAAAGCGTGCTATGACATCGACTGTACGAGATGAATATCAGGCTGCCCTGAAGGAGGGCCAGAGGGAATATGCCCGTCTCACCGGTTTGGGGAAGGACCCGGGTCCGGCGGTGCTGGAGGAGCTGCTGCCGGACATAGGGAAGCTTACCGTCCAGGAGCTTCCCAGCCAGGAGATCCCCATGGATCGGATCGTGGGCACCCGGACCCGAGGTCGGACCTCCGCCCTGACGGCGGGGTTTTTGCCGCTGCTGCCAGAGGACAGCGAATTCGCCCAAAAGTGGATGAACCTGTGCGAAGCGAACCTGAGCGATACAGGCATCCGGGACCCTATCCTCTGCTATGAGTATTTGGGCAGCTTCTACGTCCAGGAAGGCAACAAGCGGGTCAGCGTTCTCAAGCATTTCGGCAACATCCGGATTCTCAGCGAGATCCGTCGCGTCCTGCCTGAGAGGAGCGAGGATCCCCGCATCCGGGCGTATTATGAGTTTGTGGATTTCCACCGGCTCACCGGGTCCTATGAGATCCAGTTCCAGAAACCCGGCGAGTACGCCAAGCTCCTCTCTGCCCTGGGCAGGAAGCCCGGCGAAGTCTGGACCGAGGAGGAACGCCGCCGATTCTCCGCCCGCTACGCCTATTTCAAGGAGGCCTTCGCCGCCCTGGGCGGTCACGGGAAGGACCTCAAATGCGAGGACGCCCTGCTGCTGTGGCTCCACGTCTACCCCTACGAAGAGCTGAGCGTCATGACCAGCAAGGAGCTCAAGGCGGCCCTGTCCGGCCTTTGGAAGGATGTGCAGGTCACGTCGGACACCGACGCGGTCCAAGTGAAGACCGCGCCGGAGGAGGAACAGAAGAGCCTGCTGACCAAGCTCATCTCCCCTGCCCCCAAACGTCTGAATGTGGGGATGATCTATCAGCAGGATGAGGAGATCAGCACCTGGACCCGCGGCCACGCCGAAGGCGCGGCATATCTGCAGGCCACCCTGCCCGAGCAGGTCACGGTCCGGCAATACCGGCACGCCGACACGGCAGAACAGGCGATGGCTCTGCTGGATCAGGCGATGGCCGACGGGGCGGACCTGGTCTTTACCACCACGCCGCCGCTGTTGGACCCGACCCTGAAGGCGGCGGTGAAGTATCCCAAGGTGCGCTTTCTCAACTGCTCCGCCGGGACCAGTCTCAGCAGCGTCCGCAGCTACTACTGCCGCATCTATGAGGGCAAATTCATCACGGGGCTCATTGCCGGCGCTATGGCGAAGAACGATCTTGTCGGCTATGTGGCCTCCTACCCCATCCTGGGCGTGCCTGCCTCCATCAACGCTTTCACGCTGGGCGCCCGCATGACCAACCCCCGGGCAAGGATCCTGCTGGAGTGGAGCTGTCTCGAGGGGGACGCGGTGGAAAAGCTCATTGCCAGAGGCGCCAAGGTCATCTCCAACCGGGACGTGCCGGTGCCCAACGCCCACTACATGGATCTCGGGGAGTACGGGACCTACCTCATCGACGCGGCAGGGCGGCTTTCGCCCCTGGCCTCCCCAGTCTGGATGTGGGGCAAGCTCTACGAGAACCTGGTCCGCACGGTCCTCAACGGCAGCTACGACCAGAGGAAAACGCCCGAAGCCACCAACTACTGGTGGGGCATGGACAGCGGGGTCATCGACGTGCAGATGACAGAGCTGGTGCCCGAAGGTATCCGGACCTTGGCCGCTTCTATGATGGATCAGATCAGGAGCGGAAAACTGCTCCCCTTCCAACGAGAGCTGATCAGCCAGGACGGAACGCTGAAAAACGATGGCAGCCGGGACTTGACGTCCCGGGAACTGCTGACCATGGACTACCTGTCGGAATATGTGGAGGGAGCTATCCCCACCTATGAGGCGTTGCTTCCCATGTCCCGTGCTCTGGTGCGGAAGCTGGGCCTCCATCCCGAGGATCTGCCTGCGGAATCGTGACCATGCGTATCTTAGCCGTTTCTGATGAAGAATGCCCCGCCCTCTGGGACCACTATCGGCCCGGACGCCTGGACGGATACGATCTGATCCTCTCCGCCGGGGATATGAAGGCGGACTATCTTTCCTTTTTGGTGACCATGGCCCACGCCCCGTTGCTGTACGTCCACGGAAACCACGACGAGGGATACTCCCGTCGCCCGCCGGAGGGCTGCGACTGCATCGACGATCAGCTGGTGATCTTCCGGGGTCTGCGCATTTTGGGTCTCGGGGGCTGCCTCCAGTATCGGCCCGACGCGCCTTTGCAGTTCACGGAGAAGCAGATGGCCCGTAGGATCGCCAAGCTGCGCTTGGCAATACTGCGGGCAGGCGGCGTGGACCTGATCGTGACCCACGCTCCGCCCCGGGGTCTGGGCGACGGAGAAGATTTGCCTCACCGGGGGTTCGAAAGCCTGGTGAAGCTTCTGGACCGATGCCATCCCCTGTGCCTGATCCACGGCCACGTACATATGAGGGGATGGCCCCTGCCCCAGCGGGAGCTGCTCTACCATGGCACCCGGATCGTCAACGCCTCGGAGCGATACGAGCTGGAGCTGCCGGACGGAGAATATGTCCCGACGGACCCAAATGCCCTCCGATGGATCACCCGCCATAGGGAACCGGAGGATGATTATTTCCTAAATAATCGATAACAGCATTTTTTTGCGCAAAAAGGCTGGAAAGGCTCTTGCGCCTTCCAAAGGAAACCGATATACTATATGTGTAAAAGATTCTCTGTTTTGTTCAAAGATACATCGAAACACAGAAGGGGGTAATCGTCTTATGAAAACCGGTGCTTTCCGTGCCAAACGATGGATCAGCCTGGGATTGCTGCTGGTTATGATCCTGTCCTTTGCCGCGCCAACGTTCGCCCTGCCCTACCGCTGGTACAGCAAGATCTATGTTCACAAGAAACCCAGCAAGCTGACTTATACGGTGGGGGAATACATGGATCTGGCCGGGCTGGAGCTGTGGGGCGATATCTATGACTCCAGCGGCGCCTATGTGGACACGAACAAAACCATGAAGGATGCACTGCCGGGGTATTTTGATTATTCGCCTCATCAGTTCACCAAGCCCGGCAAGCAGAAGGTGACCTTCAAGAGCTGGTGCGTCGCCAAGAGCGGCGGCCGCGAATGGCTCACCACCTCCATCAACGTGACGGTCAAGGAGGCAGAGGGCGATTCGCCCACTGCATATTTCACGGATATCTTCGTGGCGGCCCAGCCCAAAAAGACCGTGTACAAGGTCGGCGAATCCTTCAAGACCTCAGGACTGTCCATCTCCGGTCACGAGTATCGGGAAGAGGACGGCAAAAAGCACACGGTCACCAAGCTGAGCCAGAAGAACATGAAGATCTCCCCCTCCAAGTTCACCAAGCCCGGCAAGCAGGACGTGAAGCTGAGTTTGAAGCTGCTGGCAAAGAGCGGGGATCAAAAGTGGTTCTCCACAAAGGTCCAGGTCTATGTGGAACAGGGCGAGCTGACCATCACCAAGCATCCCTATGGCGAAACCGTCATGGAAGGCGGCTCCTGCGCCTTCACCTCCCGAGCGGATAACGCGGAGAACATCCACTGGTTCTTCACCAAGGACAGCCAGGTGGTGGATTCTATCGACGCTCCCGCTTATTTCCCGGGCCTGACTGTTTCCGGTACCACCCATGAGAAGCTGAAGCTCTCCCACATCCCTGCCTCCCTGAACGGCTGGTCTGTGTTCGCCGTGTTCTATGGGAATGACAGTTCCATCACCAGCAACAACGCGGGCATCGTGGTCCTTTCCAATTTGGCTACCAATACGCCCGTACCCTACACGGCGCCTCCCGTCGTCATCACGCCTAAGCCCATCATCACCACGCCCCAGCCCTCGGTGGTCCAGGTGCCTACCGTGTCCCCGACGCCCGTAGCTCCGGCCACCACTCCGCCGGCGAGCGCGCCGAAAGCCGCTGAAACGGAGGCTTATGCGGAGGGCATCCATTGCAGCATCAACGGGCAAAACCGGGTGCTGATCCAGGGAGACACGCTGATCCAATGCGAAGCGGAGGAGATCGATGGCTTCGTTTTCGACCACTGGGAGATCAACGGCGAACCCGATTACAGCTTTGGCTCCACCGCCACCTTCATCGCCTCGGACGCCTGTGTCATCCGGGCTTACTACCACGAACGCAAGATCCTCAGAACCGTCAACTGCTACTTCCAGCTGCTGACCCAGAAAAACAATGCCCAGGGCGCCAAGTACGAGTTTTTCGACTTTGAGGAAGCTTACTACAGCCCGGTGACCAAAAGCTACTGCCCGGCCGGCACCCTCTCCTGCTACGTCACCGCCGTGATCCCCAGGAAGGCCGAAATCGACTACTGGCTCATCAACGGCGTCAGGTATCAGTTCCCCGATAACTCCATCAACAAGTTCCGCATCTTGGATCTGAACGAGGCCACCACCATTGAGCCGGTCTTCAAAGGATCCACGCCCACCAACCTGTACGCCCGCCCCGCCGCCGCCCAGGAGTTGGAGAAGAAGGTCAAGCCCATGTTCATGCACTGCATCAACTGCTGGGGCCAGTTCATGAACTCCGCCGGCACTGCCCTTGGAGAGGAATATCGGGAGTTTAACTTCGATCAGATCTACACCAACCCGGTGACCCGTCGCAAGCTTCCCGGTGGCCTGCTGGATATCTTCATCTCCACCAAGGTCCCCCACGGCTGCATGGTGGATACCTGGATCATCAATGACGTCATGTTCCAGTTCCCCACCCAGGTTCTCAAATTCCGGGTCCTTGACCTGAACGAAGACACCACCTACGAAGTCCGCTTCCGCGGCAAGCCCTCCGGCACACGGACGCCCGGCACAATGTATCCGCGTGATCCGGGTGACTCCTGGTGGTGGAACTACTGATACCGCATAAAGACTATCCTCTGACGAAAGGGGCGGCAGATCAGCGATCTGCCGCCCTTGGTTTTTTGTAAAGCTGCGGTATATCAGCTCGCCGGCTCCGCCGCCGGTTCGACGGAAGGTGTCGATGCTGGCTGGGGTTTCTTATCCCGGCGCAGCAGATCGTATAGAACGGGAACGATAAAAACCGTCATGAGGGTGGCGTAGGTGAGGCCCCCGATGCACACGATGGCCACGGGCTGGATGATCTCCGCCCCGGTGCCAAGGCCCACGCCCAGAGGCAGCAGGCCCAATATGGTGGTGAGCGCCGTCATCAGCACCGGCCGAATGCGCATGACGGCAGCCTTCACAATGGCTTCCCGCTTGCCCATGCCTTCCTCCCGCAGGCGATTAGCGCAATCCACCAGCACGATACCGTTGTTGACCACCACGCCCACCAGCATGATCATGCCCACCATGGACACGATGCTCATGTGAAAATCGGTGATCAGCAAGGCTATAAACCCGCCCGCAAAGCTGAGAGGCACCGTCAGGATCACGATGAACGGCGAAAGCAGGGACTGGAACTGGGCCACCATAATGAGGTAGATGATGAGCACGCCCAGCAGCAGCATGAAGAGCAGATCCTTCATGGCGTCCATGATGGTCTCGTTCTCGCCGGCATACTCCACCTGAACGCCGGCAGGCAGCTCTATGTCCCGCAGTGCTTGGCGGGCATCCGTGGACACCAGGGTCACATTGTAGCCGTCCGCCACAGTGGCGGTGACGGAGATATAGCGTCGCTGCTCCAGTCGATGGATGGAGGAAAGGGTCTCGGTCTCGGTGATTGAGATGATGTCGCTGAGAGGCACCTCCTCGGTGGTCCCGTCCCGCTTTGTCACCGTCAGGATCGTCTTCTCCAGCTTTTTACGGTCTGTTTCCCCGTCCGCCGAATGGATGGTGGCGGTGAGGGCGGTGGTGTTGGTGGTGACCCTGGTGGCGGTGACGCTGGTGGTCAGCTCTTGAACGATGGCCATGTACACCTGCGCGGTGGTCAGATTATGCTCGATGGCCCTCTCCTTGTCCACCGTGATATGCAGGGCCGGCGACGTCTCTTCCGCTCCGCCGCTGACCTCTTTAAGACCCTCCACGGTCCTGAGCTTCTCCGCCACAGCCTGGGCGGCGGTCCGAAGGTCAGTGAGATCGTTGGAATAGATGTTCATGGTGAATCCGCCGCTTTGAAGCATGTTGCTCATGCTCATGGTGGACACGGTGGACACGTCAAAGTCCGCTTCCCCTTTGAAAGGCTCCAGGGCTTGACGTATGTGGCGGGTGGCCTCGATGCTGCTGTAACCGCTCTCTTCATCCACCAGAGCGTAGACCGTGATCTGATCGCCCGGGCCGGAGGAAAGCCCCACCAGGCTCTCCATGCCGCCGTTGATCATGCCGCCGATGTCGGTGAGATGGGGCACCGTTTCCATGGCCGCCATCATCCGATCCGCCAGGTCGCAGCGATCCGCGAAGGTATACTCCTCCGGCACGTTCACGGTGATGGATATCTGGGTGCCGCCGCTTTCGGGAAAGTACTCGAAGCCCCGTATCAATGCATGGTAGGCGGAGCCGGCCAGAATGATACCGGCGAGGAGCAACGCCAACGCCCTGTGACGCAGGTTGAAGCGGACCGTCTTCTCAAAGGCGCCCAGCAGTTTTTTGGCCAGTTTGCTCATGGGCCGGACCTTCCGCCGAAGGAGCCCCTGGGCCATGGCGGGGATCACGGTGAGGGCCACGATCAGGCTGGCCATGAGGGAATAGGTGATGGTCAGGATCATGTCCATGAATACCTGCCGGGTCAGGCCATGGACGAAGAGGATGGGCACGAAAACGCAGATGGTGGTCAGTGTGGAGGCGGTGATGGCCCCCGTGACCTCCTTGGCTCCCTGGATAGCGGCCTCCTTGGGCGACACGCCCTCGGCTCGCAATCGGTATATGTTCTCGATGACCACGATGGAGTTGTCCACCAGCATGCCGATCCCGATGGCGAGACCCGCCATGGAGATGACGTTCATGGTGACCCCGGAGAAATACATAAGCACCAGTGCAAAGAGTACGGACACGGGGATGGAGATGCCCACGGCGAAGGTGGGGCGGATGTCCCTGAGGAACAGGAACAGGATGAAAATGGCCAGCGCGCCGCCCAACAACAGGCTTTGGACCACCGCGGACATGGCCATATGGATGTAGTCTCCCTGATCCATGAGCGCCACGAACTTGAGCCCCGGATACATGGCCTCCAGCTCCCGGAACCGCTGATCGATGTTGTCCGCCACGGTGGCGGTGGCGTAGGCGCTCTGGCGGGTGAAGGTGAGCAGGACCCCGTTTTCCCCGTTGATGCGGGCATAGGTGGTGTCGCTGTTATCCACGATCCGCACGTCCGCCACGTCCCCCAACCGGATCACATCCAGGTCGTCCATCCCCAGGGACAGGATGGCCACGTTCTCCAGGGCCTCCACACCCTTCACCTTGTCGCCTACGTTCACGATCCAGCTCACGTCCCCGTCGGACAGATACCCGGCGGGCATTTCAAAGTTTTGGCCCTGCAAAAGCTGCGCCACCAGCTCTTTGGTGAAAACGGTGTTCAGATCCGCGCCTTCCTTGGCTTCGGCCAGCTGCTGGATAGCCTCCTTCAGGGCGTCGTCCAGTTCCTTCTGCCCGTTGTCCAGCTCCGTCTCTCCGTCCTCGATCTGTTGCCGACCGTCATCGATCTTCTGCTGGGCATCATTCAGCTGACTGCTGACGGAACCCTTCCTTCTGGATAGCTGTTTGTACCCGTCCTCCACCTGCGCTAAGCCTGCCTTGGCTTCCTCCAGCTGGGCGTCCAACGCGGCGATGGTATCATCAATGCTTTCCAGCTGCTGAATGACCCCGGAAAGCTGCCCCCGGGTGACGCCGTATTGGCTGAGCTGTCCGTCGATGGCCGCAAGCTGCTGATTTATGCCGTCCAGCTGGGCCTGCGGACCGGCCAGGGCCGCTTCCTTCTCCTCATCGGTCAAGGTGTCGTCATTCATGATTTGATCAATGGCCGCTTCCAAATCCGCCTTGCTGCTCTCCAATCGCTGTATGGAGCTTTGCAAAGCCCGGAGCATGAGGAGTTTGGTCGGAGCGCTCTCCTGTTCCTGGACCAAAGCGACTCGCTGCTCCTCCATGGCCGCAATGGCCGCGGTCAGCTCTTCCTTGGTCTTGTCCAGCTTTTTCTTGGCGCTTCGAAAGGCAGCGTTCGCCTGGGCTCGGCCGGATTCCAGATCCTCCTCCCCCTTGTCCAATTCCGCTTTGGCATCCTCCAGCTCCTGTCGGCCCTCGTCGATCTTTTGCTGCCCCTCGTCGATCTTGTCAAATGCTTCCTGAGCGGCCTCGTCCATGGCGCCGAACAGCTTCTGGTTCAGCGCGTCGATCTTGGTTTTATTGATCTCGATCTCGATCTGTTCCGTGACCAAGCCCGTGGCGTTCACGGAGGCCACGCCGTTGGTGCCCTCCAAAGCCGGCAAAAGCGTATCGCTGGCAAAGCCGGAAAGCTGGATGGGATCCATGTCCTTATAATGGACTGCCGCCACCACCGTGGGGATCAGGTCCGTGGACAATTCCAGGATGGTGGAATTGCCCACGCTGTCAGGCCAATCTCCCTTGAGCTGTGTGACGGCCTGCTGGATGTCCAGCATAGCCCTGTCCACGTTCACCGTATCCTCAAAGGTTAGATACACCACAGACACGTTTTCCGAAGAGATCGAAGTCACCTCTTTCAAATCGTCCAGAGCCGCCAGCGCCTGCTCCAGCGGTTTGGAAACGGTGGTCTCCACCTCTTCAGGCGCTGCGCCTACGTAGCTGGTGACCAGGACGATGTAGGGGAAACTCATCTCCGGCAGCAGGTCAGGGGTCATTTTTGTGACGGAGACCGCGCCCAGAACCAGGACCAATATGACCGCCACCAGTACGGTGAAGGGCTTTTTTACGCTGAACTTGGAGATCATATGCCGCTCCAGATAATATGATATCTTAATTGTACCAGAAACAGTCGCTCATATTGTGAAAGGGATGTGAAAAAAAGCTGGCCTGTCGGACTTTTCCAACAGGCCAGACGCGCGATCAGAACCAGAGCTTCCGGATGTCCATCACTTCGCTGCTCTGCAGATACTCCTTCAAATAGATGCCGCAGCACTCCTCCCAGCTGCAGTCCCCCTCGTTGTTCTCCACCATGATGGCGATGACCCGCCCGGGGATCACGATGTCCCGGCCCCTGGCGCTCTCCTTATGGTATCGGGCCATGGCGCCCACGATCTCCCGGATGTCGGCGTGGGCGAAGATCTCGCTGAAGTAGGCCGCCTCCTCCTGACGGCGCATGTCAAAGGTCCGGTTGTGGAGGATACGGATGCCTATGGCGATGAGAACGGTCAGCGGTATGATGATGGCCGCCGACATCCATATGGGCACCCGGGTGGCGAAACCGTAAAAATCCTCCCAGCCGCCCCGGTGCTCTCCGATCACCACCACCATCACATAGTAGAGGGCCGCATAGAGGAGCACGGGGACCAGCGCGAAGAGGGTGTCCCTGAACCGGATGCGCTGTTCGCTCATGAAGAAGCAGAAGGCCACAATGGCCAGGATCGGACAAAGGCCGTGAAGAAAGAAGCGGGAGCCCGTGAAGATCAGCATGAAGCCCTTCATGGGCGAAAGTATGAACAGGGAGACGATAAAGGTCAACGCCACGGCCGTGACCCCCGCATAGACCATGTCCGCCACCCAGCGGGGCAGGTGGAAGTTGTGCTTGCGAAGCCCGTCCAGCGCATAGGGAAAGACCAGGGCCATGGAGGCGCCCATGAGGATGTTGGAATTCACCGTGAACATGCAGAAGGTCCTGAGGCCCATGTGGTCGAAGTTCTCGTCGTAGATGGTGGTCAAATTCATGGTAACGCCGATGCAGACGCAGATTACCACCACCGCGGCGCTGAGCATGGTGAACAGGCAGTGCCGCCGGGTGATGCTGACGGCCCGGTCCATGCCGTCCCGTTTTTCCGCAGGCTTTTTCTCCGCGGACTGTTCCGCAGGCTGTTCCGCGGGCTGTTCCGCAGGCTGTTCCTCCGGGATCTCCTCCGCCGCCTTTTCTTCCGGCGGCTTCCGCAATCCTTTTTTTCTCATGGACCTCCCTCCGCTATTCTACCTCTATCTCCTTGATGACGCACTCGTTCCCCCTGAGGAGCCAGGTCTCGCCGCTGTGGCAGTAGGGGCATTCCCGGCCGTACCGCACCGTGGGGTAAGTGCGCTCGCAGGACGAACAGAACGTCACGGCGGGGATGGTCTCCAGCTCCAGCTCCGCCGTGCTGAGGACCGGATGACGCTTGCGAAAGTAATTCCAGCAGTCGGTGAAGTAGTCCGTCATGATGCCGGACACCTCGCCCACCTGCAGCGTCACCCGGAGTATCTTTTCGATATCCTGCTCCCTGGCCGTCTCCTCCAGGGATTTGGCCAGGTGCAGGATGATGCCCATCTCATGCATGGCTTATTCGGGGATCCACTCGGTGGGTTCCTTCTTGCCGAAGAGGATCTTCCCGGCCCGCTTGACGGCGTAAGCGCCCACCTTGCCCATCTTGTCCTCGCAGCGGACCATGGTGGACGCCTCGGGCAGATCCCGGGTCAGGTGGATGGCGTCGAACTCGCACCGGGTGGTGCATAGACCGCAGCCGATGCAGCGATTGTAGTCCACCACGGAGGCGCCACAGCTCAGACACCGATTGGCTTCCGCCTTCACCTGCTCCTCCGTGAAGGGAAGCCGGGTATCGGAGAAGGTGGTCTTGGGCACCACGCCGGTCTCGCCGGGGACCTGGCGCTTGGCGTGGTCGTAGTCGGGCAGCCGGATATCGTCCTTATTGAGCTCCTTGAACTCCCGAAGATCCCGGGCGATGGTCATGGACTGGCCGGGATGGACGAACCGGTGCATGGACTCGCAGGCCTTCTTGCCGTCGGCGATGGCGTCGATGGCGAACCGAGCCCCGTGCTCAATGTCGCCGCCGGCAAAGATGTCGGGCTCGGCGGTCTGGAAGGTGACGGGGTCCGCCACCACGGTGCCGTTGCGCCTGAGCTCCACCTTGGTGTTCTTGAGCAGTTCACCCCAAATGGCCGCCTGGCCGATGGCCTGAAGCACGTTCTTGCAGGGGACGGTGATGGTCTCGTTCTCATCGTAGATCGGGCTGAACCGATGCTGCTCGTCGTAGACCCGGGTGCACTTCTTGAACACCACGCCGGTGACCTGGCCGTTCTCGGTCAATATCTCCTTGGGGCCCCAGCCGTTGAGCACCTCGATGCCCTCGGCCTTGGCCTCGGCCACCTCGTCGTCGGCAGCGGGCATTTCATCCGCGCCCTCGAGGCACAGCATAGTAACCTTGCCATCGGCGGCCCGAACCGCGGTCCTGGCCACGTCCACGGCCACATTTCCGCCGCCCACCACCACCACGTCGCCAGTGAGGCGCAAGGTGTTGTCGTTGCAGATGCGGCGGAGGAAGCTGACGCCGGACTCCACGCCCTGGGCGTCCTCCCCGGGCACGCCCGCCTTGCGGCCGTCCTGAAGGCCGATGGCCAGATAAAAGGCCTTGTAGCCCTGCTCCCGGAGCTCGGGGATGGTCACGTCACGGCCCACCTCCACGCCGCAGCGGAACTCCACGCCCATGGTCCTGAGCACGTCGATCTCCGCGTTCAGCACGTCCTTTTCGAGGCGGAAGCTGGGGATGCCGTGGCGGAGCATGCCGCCGGGGGCGCTTTCCTTCTCGAAGACGGTCACGTCATAGCCCCGAGTCCTGAGATAGTAGGCGCAAGAAAGGCCCGCGGGGCCGGCGCCGATGATGGCCATCCTATAGTCGGGACCCCACATGCCACCGTCGTCCTTCTCACAGATGGGGATGAAGCGGCTCTCCGCCTTCAGCTCCTGGGCGGCGATGAACTTCTTGATCTCGTCGATGGCCAGGGGTTCATCCACGGTCCCTCTCGTGCAGGCGTCCTCACAGCGCCGGTTGCAGATGGCGCCGCAAACGGCGGGCAGGGGGTTGTCCTGCTTGATGAGCTTCAGGGCATCCATATACCGGCCCTCCTTGGCCAGCTGGATGTAGCCCTGGATGGCCAAATGAGCCGGGCACGCGGTCTTGCAGGGGGCGGTGCCGGAGTCGTAACAGTTGATCTTGGCGTCGTTCCGATAGTTGGGGTTCCACTTGTCGGCGCCCCACTTGCGGGCATCGGGGAGCTCAGTCAAAGGATAGGCCACGCCGGTGCCATCCTTCTTGCACAGCTTCTGGCCCAGCTTGGCGGCGCCCACGGGGCAGACCTCCACGCACTTGGTGCGGTCCACGTGGGCCCGGTAGGCGGACCGGGACATGTTGGGGGTGTTGTAGAGCTGGCTGGTCCGGATGGCGTTGCAGACGCCGGGGGCGCAGTTGCAGATGGCGACGATCTTCTCCTCGCCGTCGA
>JAEEGL015736160.1_pt1 | contig 15307 bp, 17 predicted proteins | sample 9134231 | NCBI WGS metagenome assembly JAEEGL01 (sample SAMN16246548, study PRJNA631951) | gut metagenome | biome: gut microbiome; feature: rumen; material: fiber-attached | host: Bos | place: Iran: Karaj | collected 2018-10 | reverse complement strand
TCTCTTCAAGGTCTTATAAATTTTGATACTTGCTTCCAGGGCTTCCTTCTCTGTCTCGAATGAAAAGAAATGTTCATTCTTTATTGCCTCAATGTAGGTGTCAATGGTATATGGATATACCCTTGCTACTTCACTCAACTTCTCTGGGAAGAAGTCAAGGTCTCTGAGAATCCATCTGTCACCAAATAATTTTTTTGCAAATTCTATGTCCATAATTAAAACAATTTTATTTCTTCTGGTTTTCTATCTTCATAAAACAGTTCTCTGAATATCTCTGTCATCACATCAACAACAATAGAGTTTCCAAAGAGAGAATTTACTACACCTGGTGCAAGGACTGCTGTCATCTTATCAATATCACTGTCATCCACACCCATCAGTCTTCCAATCTCCTTGGTGGTCATCTTCCTGACTCTTCCTTTATCAAGAATTTTCAGGTAACTATTGGTGTTGTTATGCTGACCAACACAGATACAACGGCAGACTCCATCAGTGAACATAACTGTATCCTGCTGATGGGGTCCAACCTTGATTATATGAACATTATTGTTCTTCATTAAATTTAATCCTGTATTCATGAAGGTCAAGATTATCACTTACATACTTATAGGAGATAACCTTTTCAAATCCAAGTGCCCTGATATAACCAAGTTCCATATCAAAGAGACAGTCCTTCTCATCTGATTGAAGAACAAAATCACAACCAGTCAGACATCTTTTGTTGTCAACTCTCCAGTTCTGGTCAATATAACCAACATACCCAATATCATAGACTGGTTCTTTGTAATTCACATTGGGATGATAGAGTGTGACACTGTTGACAGCATAGTACTTTCCGGGTTCAAGGTCTTTACTGCCAGCATATCCAATGTTGACAATCTCTGTGTCCCTGGGTATGTCCTTGAGTGCTTCAATGACATTTAATGCACCAACACCTGTGATAAGTACTGGTCTGTGGTCATAACCAAGTTCCTTGACCAGTTTCATTTCTTCTGCTTCTGCAATTACTACTAATTTCTTCATAATTTATATCTTGATTTTATACTTTTTTCATTCAAATAATCAGTCTCTATATACTTTACACTACCTGTCAGTTTTTCCACAAGTGTTAATGAAATACCATCCTTAATAGTATCAAAATCTCCTTTAACCAACTTAAACAGTGGATAGTTATCTATCCTTGAATTTGCAATATACATTATCTGGGTGTTCTCATCAATGTCATAAACCTTCCCAGATTCCCAATAGTATGCTTTATCAAACTTACACTTAAAATAATCTGCCATATCTAAAATAATTGAGGTTCTTTAATCTTGTCATTATCAATAAACAGATTCCTGAATATCTCTGTCATCACATTCACCACAATAGAGTTTCCTGCCAGTTTCTTACAATATTTTGAAGGTACTGCATCCAGGATTTTCTCTGTATCCTCTGGATCCACATCCATCAATCTAAATGCTTCCCTGTCTGTCAGTTCCCTTACTTTATAATTCCTGTCCCAGACATAGTTATCCATTGAGAAAGTGGTAAGGGTATTGGAATAACCATCCCCAGCAGGTTCTGCATAGACACCCTTTCCAAATTTCTTTCCTTTCTCACCAAAACGGTGTCTTCTCAACTTCTCCTCTTCAGTTCTCTTCTGCTTCAATATCTGTGGAGGTTTCATACCCTCCATAAAGAGATAAACATCATCACCCTTTATAGTACATAACATAGGAAGAGAAGTCCTGAGATATTTCCTTTTCTCCCAGTCCTTCTTCTTGAAATAGAGACTTTCATCTACATTCCTCTCTATTATCTCATCCAATGTGGTTACCTTCATGCTCAATATACTCCTTATTGGCAATACAATAATTCCTTACTCTATTGAGAAGTTTTCCAAGTTCATTTCTTCCCCAATATGGGATATTTGCCAATGCATCATCCTCATTGTATCCAATACCCCAAATCCTGTCATAGTAAGCAGCTTCCACAAACTGTTTATCATTGTACTTCTCATCACAAAGTTTGTCTCTCAAGTCCTTATTTTGGAGAAACTTTGCAGTAAGTGCCCTGAACATATAATCAACCCTGACTTCGTTCCAAGCATTGTCATCATAGTTCTTGACCAATCTACCAAGCTTCCTGGCAACTTCTGGTTCTCCTGCCTTCAAGATAAGTCCAGCGGTTTCATAATCTTTAAAGAAAGTTGCCTTGAACCACATAAACATCTGTTCAGAGGATGTAAAGTTATATACACCCTTGTCATACTCAAATCTTATTTTACATTTTGTAAAGTTACAAAATGGGTGTTCCTTCCAAAAGAACACATACTTGTCAGTTACTTTCATATCAATATATTCCTTCTTAATAAATAATTCACATCTTCACCAGACCTGTAAGTATCATCATAATATCTCCCTTCAAGTCTCAAAAACATCTCTACATTACTTTTTGCCCATTCCATATCTTTCTTATTCTGATATGATGGGTCTTTCATATATTCATTCCAATGATATAAATATATGTCTCTTGCCACATCTAAATCTGTCTTTTCCTCTGTTGTTATCCTGATATATTCATCATATTCCTTCTTATTCAAAAACAAAGGAAACAGAATCCTCTTGTACCAGGGCAATGATGCCTTAAATGATAGATACTCTAAATAGGTTGCCATATTCTATTCTTTAATTCCTTACCAATTCTCTCCACAATTCCACACACAAGTGCATTACCCATCAGAAACCCTCTCTTTTTGTCTGTAGTGCCCTCTGTATGGTTATCTGGGAACATCTGTATCCTTTCCAGTTCAAGAGGGATTAAACGCCTTAATTTGCCTGTTTCTGGGTCTTTTATGATATGGGTGAACCTGTTTGGTGTGGTTGACACTTCACTTGTGATAAGAGTCCTGGCAGGTTTGTCCAGATAATCCGGGAATGCCATTGCACCTTCACTGTATGTGTAAGTATAACCATCTTTATTTGTTCTGTCAAATTCTTTATGACCTTTGACATATTCCCACTTCTTAACATCCTCATCAGACAGGTAGAAGTCCTCTGTAATGAGCTTTCTGTCCTCTCCCTTAGCAAGTATATCCCCAAGTGTAATAAATGGTCCCATATAGTTTGTTTCCACTCTGTTAGTATAAACCAAACCATCCAGAACCACACCGGCATTTTCAAAAGGATTCAAGACCACATTACCCTTATTGAAGTTGTCAGAGAGATTGACCAGATCAGGATTCAATTCCCTTCCATCCAGACCCCAGAGTCCAGGTTCATAATTGTCTTTCACAGGGAATGCCTTTGCCAGTACACCATCTTTATACAACCATTTATCTGGTGATGACACCTTGAATGTACCTTTCAGGAAACCAAAGATGAAAATTCTCCTTCTCTTCTGTGGCATACCATATTCAGCAGCATTGATAACTCTCCATTCCAGGTCATACCCCAGATTGATGAGTGACTGAAGAATGAGTGAGAAATCCCTTCCTCTTTGGTCTGCCGGGGAGATGATCATCCTGTCCACATTCTCAAAAAGAAGATATTTTGGTTTGGAGTTCATTTCAGAGATGAGTCTAATGATTTCCCACCAGAGAACACCTTTCTTTCCTTCAATACCCAATGCTCTTGATTTGTTGTTTGCTACACTATAATCCTGGCAGCAAAACCCTCCAACCATAAGGTCTGCTTCAAGGTCTTTTCCAGAAACCTTACAAATATCATCATTTATCAACAAATCATCAGGAAATCTCTTCCTGTATATATTTGCAGCGAACTGGTCTTTAGCACCAGGCTCCCATTGGTTAGCCATAGTACACTTGAAGAAGTCCTTGTCAGCCCTGTCAAGACCAACATGGAATCCCCCAACCCCAGCAAACAGTTCTATGTATCTACATTTGTCCATAATTCAACACAGTAAATATAACAAAAATAAAACTTCACACTTTTTGTTATTTTTATTTTAATAAAAAATCAAACATATGGAAGTAATACTTGATGAATTGACACCGGTTGAGTTTTTTGGGCATGGTGGTATTGTAAAAGTAACAATCAAAGATGATGAACTTATAAAAGAATGTAATGTAAAGAAGAAGAGTACATTCTTTGATTACAAGAGTTATATCAGATTCTTCAGGAATCTGTATGTGACACACCAACATAACCATTCAGACAAGAACAGTTATGATGTTTACAAATATGTAAATGAAAATGTTGAACTCAATCCATCAATAGGTCATTCTGATTATGTCATTGACCTGAACTATGACCAGGTCCGGTCATATGAAACAGCAAAGTTCTATTATTCCAATGACAGGAATGAACCAGATGTACTTCCAAGAGACCCATATGGTATTCCAAATGTCTGTTTTTCCGTTATAAAAGATGATGATGACAGATGGCAGGAATATGAATCACAGAGACTTGAGAGAGGATTTGACAATTCTGAACTCTGGAATCTTGATGGTACAATTGCAAAGTTCATTTATCCAAGATTAAAAGCATTCCTTGAATGGTCTAATGAATCTCAAGCAATTCCAGGACCATTTAAAACATATGATGAGTGGAGGGTTATTCTTGAACAGATGGTCAAAGGATTTGAACTTCTTTCATCAGACAGAGTAAAATCAGATGATGAGGAACAGTTGGAAAAAGATGCTTTGAAACTATTTAGTGAATATTTCTTTGCCCTTTGGTTATAATGTTATTGTCATATTATTTGTTATTGGGAGATGAGAAATCATCTCCTTTTTTCATAAATAATATATATGTATTTTAAGTATGGACTTATCAACTAATATAATACAGAATGTATATAACATTGGTACCAACTCTTGTAGTGCTGGTACACAATACTGTACAGATGGATATGCATTATACTTTCCTTGTTTGAAGGACATCACAAAGGGACAAGATGTTTGTTTTGATTTCTATATTGCAGATTCATCAACAAAAGATGTGATGGACTTAAGGGATGTTGATGCTATTTCATTGAACCTTATTGGTCCTTTCAATTGTCATTATGGTACATTCTCCTATCCTGACAATATTTCTTCATTACAGACAGAGAATTATCCAATTGTTTATAGTGATGATTTTGAACAGAATGAGTTGAATTGTCATCTTACATTATTCAAAGTACATCTTGATGATGAACCAAATTCAGAAATTTATTACAGTTCAAAAGAAGATGACTTCTATCTTGGAACAGAGGTTGAAATTTCTGCATATGATACACCAACACATATATTTGTCGGTTGGACAACATTGAATCTCAATGATGGTGTATGTGGTGGTGAAGAACTTACTGACAATATCATCAGCAAATCAAATGTATATCACTTTATCATAGAAGATGATGTTATTATATTTGCACTCTACAGGAAAAGAAGGACATTCAGGATTGTTTCAGATCCTACCAATGTTTCTTCATTCTTTGATGTATATTATGACAATCTCATAAGACCTTATCACATTTCAAATAAATCTGATGAGGTATATGATGATACAGAAAATGATGAAAGTGGTCATAAAGTAGATTATGTAGATGTACTTGAAGGATATAATATAGTTGTAGAATGTATCCCAAATGGAACACAAAGTGACTCAAGTGAAAGTGAAGAACTATCTGAACCTTATAAGTTTGTGAAATGGAAGGATGGTGAGAAGTCAAGATACAGAGAATTCAAAGTTGGATATGATACCAAGTCATTTGAAGATGGTCTAACCATCAACTTAAAAGCAGTATGTATTGGTCCAGTACCTCCATATGAACTTGATTATAAAGAAGTCTCATTCTATAATGAATTTGATGAAGAAGGTATTCATATAAATTCAAATTATTATGATAAACACACAGTGTCATCAAATGGTGTAAAACAGGATAATGGTTATCTTCATTTCAATGATGGTACAATTTTACTTTCATCAGCTGGTATTGAAGATGGTATTAAGGTCAATTTATATGCAAGAAGTAATGAAGATTGTGAAATTTATGTAACAATCAATGATTACTCTGCCAATATGACAATTACACCACAGGATGAATATAAAGAATTCTCATTCTATTTCACCAAGTGTAATAGTTCTGATATTGAAATAAGAACTGAAGGTGAATGCTTTATTGAGAGAATAGAGGTTTGTGAAGAAGTAATTGTTAATAAAGGTAAAGCACAATTATGCCTTGATGCAGAAACAACATCAAATCTTCCTTCTGGAAATTTGAGTATAAATGGTGCTATCACTGTTAATGGGGTTTCATATGGTTTAGCAACAACACAGATAGGAACTGTAAATAAATTACCAAAAATAACTTTAAATATAGAACAATAATATGGATAAGATTTTAAAAAGAGATGATTTCATCAATGAGGTATATAACCCTATGATGGAGCAGAAAGAGTATGAAGAAATGAAGATGGTCAATGAAGGTCTTCTTAAAAACCTTTTTGGTATCGCTAAAAACCTCTTTAAGAAAGACTGGGGTTCTGTTAAGAGTAATCAAAAAGATATCATTGAGAAGTATAAAGAATTGGATGACAGTCTTTCTGGATTCACAATGATGAAGTTAAGTAAGAAAGACAAATGTAATCAGATCCGCCAGGCACTTGTTGATTTTGCTACTGACTGGTATGATTTGAAGATGGAACATGCAAAAGATGCAAATGGTTCACCAAAACCAGCCAAGTCTATGAAATTCAAAGATGAGACACTTCAGAATAATCTTGATGCATGTAAAGATAAGATTAAAGAAATTGCCGGTGATGATGCACAGATGCAGCAATGGGCAAATATTCTTTTGAGAGATATGAAGGTTGTTATCAACAGATCAATCCTTGCAGAATTTGATGAGGATACAAAAAAGGAAGTTGAAAAAGAGAATGAAGATGTGTTAAAGAAGAATGAGGAGACCAATAAAAAAATGATGGACTGGGAGAATGATCAGTTAAAACAGCTTGAAAAAGAAAGAGAAACACTTATTACAAATGTACATGCAACACCTGAAAAGGGTGATGATAAAGGTGATAAAGAAGTTGGAAAACTCTTTGGTTCTCTTGATTTTGAATCAAAAGATAAATTTATTGAATCAGTAGCAAATGACAAATTGTTGGGATTTGGTGAAATCTTTAAAACAAGTAATGGTTCTAAAGGTGTTAATATAAGTGACAGGTCATATAATATTTTGAATGCTTTCTATACACAGTTAAATAAAGATACTGATCAGTTTAAAGAAACACCAGCACAGTCTGTTCAGGCAATGTGTATTGCTATGAATGCCTTTACAAAAACATGTGGTGTAAAAGAACCAAAATTTGATGACTTAAAGGTTGAGTTAATGGCAAGATGTGCAATTGTTTCAAATGGTGCAATAAGTTATAAACTTCCATCAAATGGTAAAGAAGGTGATGAGGAAGGAAACTATTTCACAGAAGCAATTGGAAGATTAAAAAATAAATCAGATGAATACAAAGACATCAAGCTTGATGATAATTTCCTAAAAAATGCTGACAACCTATTTAAAGAAATTATAAAGAAAAAAGATGAATTAGTAGAAGATTTTGATAAGAACAGAGAAGAAAGTTTGAAAAAACTTAATTTAGATAAAGAAGAAGAGGTATAAATAAAAAAGAGAGTGATTAACTCTCTTTTTTTGTTCTTGGTTTCTTATCAACAGGTGCTGCTGTTGTTTCCTCTGGTTGCTGAACCTGTGGTGCTGGAGCAGGAATAACTGATTCTATATTTTCTGATGCTAAATAAAGAATATGAGCATCCCTTAATGTATAAGCACCTTTCTTCTGGGCAGTCTGGGCAAGTTTAATAAGAATCTCAAATGTTGCTTTATGAGATACATTATTTTTTAAAGCATCAATTGCCTGTTTGGCATAATATGCTTCATCAAGTGTTAAAATACCATTTTTTTGAGCAATTTCAGCACCCTGGGTAAGGACATTAATTCTCTCTTGTAAATCCATATTCTAAAATTTATTATATAGTAAATATAACAAAATATCCATAAATACTATAAATAAGCAAAAGTGTTTATGATTAACAACAATAAACAACAACAAACAAATATAAACACTGCTTCAGTGTCTGAATCAAGTATCTATTTAAAGAAAAGTGAACTTCCAAAAAATGTTAGTTCATTTAATAATGATGCTGGATATGTTTCATCAGCAGTACTTGATGAGTGGTTGGCAGAACATCCTTATATATCCGAAAGTAGAATCAATAGTATAATTGATAGTAAGTACAGTGGTGAGCAGATTAACAGACTTAATGAAAATGATATTAGATTTATAAAAGGTGAGATTGTAGCAATTAAGGAAAGACTCACAGATGTAGAAAGTGGTTTTATTTCCATAGATAAAGAGGGAACATTCATCACATCAGATACAATTGTAAATATATCAAATCAAATTAATGAAATAAACAGTACAATTTCACAAATACAAACAGATTCTAATAACTTTGCAACAAAGGATGAAATACCTTCATTAGATGGAATGGCATCACAATCCTGGGTAAGGAGTCAGAGATATTTAACTCAACACCAGTCATTAAGTGGATATGCAAAGAAGTCAGACATTCCAAATGTGTCTAATTTTGTAACAAAGGATGAAATTCCTTCAATTGATGGATTAGCAACACAGGACTGGGTTATATCAAAGGGATACTTGACAAAGCATCAATCATTAAGTGATTATGCAAAGAAATCAGACATTCCTGATATCTCCAATTTTGCAACAAAGGATGAAATTCCTTCAACTGATGGATTAGCAACACAGGACTGGGTTATATCAAAAGGATACTTGACATCTCATCAGTCATTAAGTGCATATGCAAAGAAATCTGACATTCCTGACATTTCCAATTTTGCAACAAAGGATGAAATTCCATCAATTGATGGATATGCAACACAGGACTGGGTGAGAGATCAGAAGTATTTGACCAAGCATCAGTCACTTAATAAATATGCAAAATTGACTGACTTACCAGATGTTAGTGAATTCATTAAAAGGGATGAGTTACCATCTGTTGATAATTTGATAACAAAAGACTGGATTGATGCACAAGGATACCTTACAAAACATCAGTCATTAAATGGATATGCAAAGAAATCAGAAATCCCTGATGTTAGTAACCTTGCTGAAAAAGAAGAGATACCCACAAAATTATCACAACTTCAGAATGATGTCAATTATTTAACATCTCATCAGTCATTAAGTGGATATGCAAAGAAGTCAGACATTCCTGATATTTCAAATTTTGTAACAAAGGATGAAATTCCTTCAACTGATGGATTAGCAACACAAGAATGGGTTATATCAAAAGGATACTTAACATCTCATCAGTCATTAAGTGCATATGCGAAGAAGTCAGACATTCCAAATGTGTCTAATTTTGCAACAAAGGATGAAATTCCTTCAACTGATGGATTAGCAACACAGGACTGGGTTATATCAAAGGGATACTTGACATCCCATCAGTCATTAAGTGCATATGCAAAGAAATCTGATGTACCAAATATAAACATATTGGCATTGAAAGAAGAAATACCATCTCTTGATGGATATGCAACACAGGAATGGGTGAGGGATCAGAAGTATTTAACCAAGCATCAGTCACTTAATAAATATGCAAAATTGACTGACTTACCGGATGTTTCACAATTTCCAACCTTTACCTGGATTGAGGAACAAGGATTTCTTACAGATGTACAAGGGTTAAGTGAATATGCAAAGAAATCTGATTTGTCTGGTTATATTACATCTTCTAATCTTACTAATGTTTTAAAGGGTTACACTAAAAAGAATGAGGTGTATGATAAGAATTATATAGACACAAATATTTTATCTAAAGAAGAAGCATCATCAATCTACCCAACAAAAACAGAGGTAGATTCTACATATATCACCAAAACAGAAGTTGGTCAAAAATACTTAAGAATAGAGGATTATAGGGGACTAAAAGATGCAACTGTTATAAACACTGATTATAAATATAGAGATTATAGTGATTTCATTGCAGACCTTAATACATTGAGAAATGGATTTTATGTTGTAGATGGTAAGAACATTGTTATTGTAAAAGATTATCAAATTGCAGAATTTTTTGAGAATGGTCAACTCCAGGTAAACTTAAAATGGAGAGAAATTTAACAAAAAATTTGGTATATTTAATATAATTTATTATATTTGTAACAGATTTTAGATTTTACAGTTATGATTGAGATTTTTGATTTTAAGAAAAGTTCTGGAGAGAAGATTCCAGACATTGTGGAGTATGTGAGAGATTATGTGAAGACACACCCAAACATTGATGTAATGGTTGGTACAGATTCCCAGACAAAGGGTGCAAAAACTGTCTTCTCAACTGTTATTGCAATGTATGACCATGGTGATGGTGAACATGGGCATGGTGCTCACTGCATCTTCAACCGCTGGTCTGTACCAAGATATAGGAAAGACCAGAGATTTGAAAGACTCCTCAAGGAAACTGAAGAGAGTATCAACACTGCAAAGAAATTGAGGGATGCAGGTATAAAGATATATTTTGTTGACATTGACATCAATCCAGATCCAAAGTATAAGTCCAATGAGGCATTCAATGCTGCTTATGGTTGGGTCACAGGAGAAGGTTTTGTATGCCGACACAAAACTCTTGGACCACTCATCACCTCATATGCAGACTGGATGGTAAAAAGAGCATAAATAAACACAACATAACAACAAGAATATGGCAATTTTTGAAAAAAGTTTCAGAAAAGATTTAGAGACATTTGAATATGACTCAAGAAATCTTCCATCTGATCACAAATGGGACCGTCTTAGAGATGGTGAGGAGACTAAAAAATTCTATGAAGCAAAAGAAAGAATTAATATGTCCAGAGTAAATAGAAATGGTTTACAGGCAAACCCAGAAACAACTGGTCAGCATGGAACTATGATTTAACAAAAATGGAGGGTTTGTCCCTCCATTTTTTCATAAATAATATATATAACAAAACCAAACAAATATGATTTCATTTGATGAATTTGATCTCTCACTTATTGAGATTAATCGTTTGAAAAAGGCTAATGCAAGAAAGGAGATTAAGAAATATATTGCAGAACATGGTGTTGAACCAGAAGATATCACTCCTTTTTTGACATATACACAGGAGCAGTATGATGAGTATAAGAAGATACTTTATTCAAGAACTGTTGTAAATCCAATCAAGGATAGTGAAATTCCTCTCCTTCCTCCAAAACCAGCAGAGACTGAAAATACACCAGAGCAGGATGCTACATCAGACAGTATTGCTGATGCTATTGACAATGGTTCAAATTCTTATACTGCCGGTGAAGATGAAACCATCAACAATGTTACTATTCCAGCATCTACTCCAAAGGCATTTACTATCAATGGTCCTGTCCAAGATGGTGCAACTATTAGTAATGAAGGTACAAAGGGTGTTACTGTTAACAACACCAATGAAGACCCAATTGACATCAATGTGTCAAATGTAAGTAGTTCTGCTACTATCACACTTAAGGGTGATGCAGGTTACAATGACATTTATGCAGAAACCAATAAACTCACAGTTTCATCACCTGTCAATGGTACAATCTCATTAGACCCTGTTGATGATTCAGCAGCAATGAGTGTTGGCGCAGCATGGCAGGACAATTCAAGTCTTATTTCTGAAGCAGAGGGTAGAATTACAGTATCCAACTCCAATTCTGCAAATGAACCTTCTGTGGAAATCAATACACCTAATGCAACAGTTGTTATGACTGGTGGTCAGTATGATGTATTGAAGGTTTCTTGTGCAGACAACACATTGGAAATCTCTGGAGCATTCCATGCAAACAAACTCATTGTAAAGAAGGGTAGAATTCTTTGTGGTGCTGCTGACATCAATGACCTTGTTGATGAATTGGTTATTGAAGATGAAAATGCAGTATCTTATAATACCTATGAAATCTCCAATTCTTCAATCGCCGGTCTCTCAAAGAATGGTATCTCAAACCTTGTAGAAGATGTTGTAAGTAACAGCAGAGTTGGATTTGGTATCTTTGCAAGTGGTACATACAGATACAATATGAATAATCACTCAATCTCTTTGAAGGGTGGTAGTTCTGCTGCAATGTACTTTAGGGGAAGTAGTCCAAAGATTGATATCTATGGTCCTGGTAAGATTGTTGAATCCAGTGGTGCTTATGGTATTTGGACAGGTTCTGAAACTACAACAGTCAATATCTATGATTGTGATGTTGAGGCTTACACACATGCTTTATATGCATATTCTGGTACAATCAATGTCTATGGTGGTTCATTCAAACTCCTTGATGAGACTCCAGACCTTGATGTGAATGGTCACCACAAGTTCCTTCTTAATTGCTATGATGCAAACTATACAAATGGTACAGCAAAGATTAATGTCTATGGTGGTAAGTTCTACAACTTCAACCCAGCAGAATCATATAGTGAACCTGGCGGTCCTGTAAGTTTTGTTGCACCTGGTTATGGTGTAATCGAATCAGTTGAGGATGGTGTTCCAGTATTTGAAGTTAGACCTATCAATGGTGATTCAGATGATGAATAATCCAAAGACAATTAAACAAAAATGGAGAGAATAACCTCTCCATTTTTTATTCATACATACCAGGTAATGATTCTAAAGCCAATCCCAGTCCTATCATACCCCTGAAATCATAGTGATGTGCAATCAACCAGTCAGTAGAAGCATATGAAGGGTATCTGATTACAGTTCCCAAATCATCCTTCAACTCACTGAAGGTATTCATATATTCTTCCTTCTCTTCATCTGTCATCCTTGACATAGATTTTAGATAAGGTTTTATCCTTTCTATATTTACACCAACATATTTTTTTACTTCTGCTTTTAGTGTAAAGAAATATTGACCACTATCTGAAAAATGAATATCTTCAACACATACAATTTTATCATCATATCTAACCATCAATCCATAAGGGTATCTGGCACAAATTTCAACTAATAATAAGGCTTTGTCTTGGGCTTCCATATTTATATTTTATTTTCTTTCATATATCATTTTTGCATAGTGCCTTGTGTCAACAGGAAATATTTCATTCTCCATCATCCATTTGAAATAAGATTTGTCAACTTTGTCAACACTGGATCCCTTCCACTTACCAAAATCAACATAGACTTCCTTTACACCATTCTCAAGGATTCTCACCTTGAAATTTCCTGGCATATCAAGTCTATCCTCATAATAGTTGAGATCAGAGTCTTCAAATTCCTCACATCTCTTTCTCATTTCTCTGTACACCTCCAGGGTTGCATCAATATCAGCAGATGCCTGGTGTGCATTAGTCAAATCCTTACCTGTGTATTTCATATAGACATCTGCCAATTTACCTGAATTGAACTTCCTGTAAAGGGTATAGATGTCATAATTATTTATGTGCTTATAATCCCAGGTAAGTCCTGCCCGGATAAATGAGTAATACAGGATGGGAATATCAAAGACAGAGCAATAATAACCACCCACATCACATCCTTCAAAGAAATTAAACACATTCTTTGCAACATCTTGGAAGAGAGGACAACCAACAAGGTCAGCTTCTACCATTCCATGTCTTTCTGTTGCATCTGGGTCAATAGGAACATCACCATTACTACATTTGTAATAAAGGTTATCTATCACATCCAATGTCTTTGGATCCACCTTGACAGCAGAAATTTCAATGATTCTGACATTATCAGGATTCTGTGATTTACCTGTGGTTTCCAGGTCAAAAAATACTATTGGTCTTTCATTCATAATCTTAACATTTTATTACAGAATAAATATAACAAAAAAAGGAGAACCCCAAAGGATTCTCCTAATTTTTTTACTACTTGTACTCAAATATTAGTATAAGCTAACACCTTCACCAAGTCTGATGTCGAATGAGTAGTAGTAAAGCTGTGGGTGATGACCTGCACGAACAAGAGCATATCTTGACTTCAATGAAGTTACAGGAGCACCTTCCATACCCTCTGCAGGATATGAGAGCTTATCAGCCATCAAGTAAGGCATGAATACAAGACCAGGCTCGTTGTCCTTACCCTTACGACCAACAACAATCTTTGTTGATGCGAATGGAAGGTTAGGATCTACATAGATAGATACACCTGAAATTGCACCTACTGGGTAGATAGAACCAGCATTCTGGTTGATTGTATTTGAAAGAGGATAAGCTGTGAAACCAGCGCAATCCTGGAGAGCTGTTGCAATAGCTGCTGCACATACTGCAAATGTACCAGCACCTCTACGACCTCTCTGTGCGATGAGGTTAGAAGCAGCAAGAACCTTACTCATAATTCTTCTCTGGATTGTGCCAAGAGTCTCAGCACCACCACCTACATAAGATGATACATATCCTTCTGGAGCTGCATCTGCAGGATTTACAGTGAAGTAAGTATTAAGGTTTACACCCTCAAATGCTTCAGCCTCAACATGGTTCTGGTCACCAAGTGCGAAGATCTCATTAAGGATTTCACGGTTGATGTGCTGTGTCAACTCATTTACAAGCTCTGCTTCTACCTGAGCAACTGCATCAATACCATAAGCCTTAAGATCCTGGATCTGCTCACGAGTGATAGCACCCTTAACCTGGATGGTCTTAGCCTTAACACTCAAAGTGAAGGTATTAAGAGACATCATGTTTGAAGGAGTTGATTCACCAGTCTCTCTGTCATATGACTGTGCTGACATAGGGTCACCATTCTTGAAACCAGCGCCTGTGAAACCAGGGATGAAGTCCTCAAGTGCCTTTACAGTGTCAATGTCAACTACATAGAACTTTGAACCATCCTTACCAGTGATTGTAGGTTCGTCAGTGAGAAGAGTCTCTGCAAGAGATGCACCAGCACCTTCACCACCGTTCATAAGACCACCGAAGTAAGCCTTTTCCTTAACCTGGAAGATAGGACGACCGTCGATACGACCAAGAGCAACAAAGATGAGCTCGAAGTCACCAACCTTGATAGGATCCATATGAGGAACGAAAGCCTTCTGAAGATCCTTGAATTTTGCTGCATGTGCAATAGCATCCTCATTTACAAGAGCAGCATCTGACTTAAGAGCATTCTCGATATCACTATCTGAGTTTGCATCACCTGTTGAAAGAGTCAACTTAACCATAAGAGGAGCAGTCTTTGACTCATCAGCACCCTCGAAACGAGGACGGAAGTTGGTCTTACCACCTTCGTATACATAGTCCATGTACTGGAGGATTCCAAGAGGACCCTGCATAGGAACTACAGGAACGAGGTCAAGAGCGATTGTCTGAGCAGCTACCTG
>JAEEGL015726415.1_pt1 | contig 15307 bp, 8 predicted proteins | sample 9134231 | NCBI WGS metagenome assembly JAEEGL01 (sample SAMN16246548, study PRJNA631951) | gut metagenome | biome: gut microbiome; feature: rumen; material: fiber-attached | host: Bos | place: Iran: Karaj | collected 2018-10 | reverse complement strand
ACGGAGCCGGGAATGCAGAAAGCCTGGAGACCTTCGCCGATTTTCTTGGCGGCGTCGGCGGCTTTGGTGCAGCCGGATTTGATGGCGATGGCAATACCGAGAACATAGGCCCAGCAAACGTTTTCGAAGCAAATCGGCTGGATGTCCTTGGCGATCTGATAGGCATCGATGCCTTTCGCTTCGCAGATGGCTTTTGCATCCTGGAGGTCCTTAATGCCATAAGCTGCGCAGACTTTCTCGATTTGAGGAATACGACGTTCGTAACTTTCAAAAAGTGCCATAATTTCAATCTCCTCTTAGTCTTTGCGCGGGTCAATGTATTTCTTGGCGTTTTCGAAACGACCATAATGGCCGGTGGCTTTCTTGAGGGCATCTTCTGCGCTCATGCCGTCTTTAATCCACTGCATCATTTTGCCGAAATGAACGAATTCATAACCGCAGATTTCGTCATCTTCGTCGAGCGCGCAGCGCGTCACATAACCTTCTGCCATTTCGAGATAACGGGGCCCCTTGAGCTTGGTGGCATACATCGTACCCACCTGGCTGCGAAGACCTTTGCCCAAATCTTCGAGGCCGGCACCGACGAGAAGACCGCCCTCGCTGAAGGCGCTCTGCGTACGTCCATAGACGATCTGGAGGAAAAGCTCGCGCATTGCGGTGTTGATGGCATCGCAGACGAGATCCGTATTGAGAGCCTCGAGAATCGTTTTGCCGATCAGAATTTCAGAAGCCATGGCGGCACTGTGGGTCATGCCGGAGCAGCCAATCGTCTCGACGAGCGCTTCTTCGATGATGCCGTCTTTGACATTGAGCGAAAGTTTGCATGCACCCTGCTGCGGCGCACACCAGCCGATTCCGTGCGTCATGCCGGAAACGTCCTTGATTTCTCTGGACTGAACCCATTTGCCCTCTTCGGGAATGGGAGCGGGACCATGATTCGGACCCTTCTTAACCACACACATGTTCTTGACTTCCTGCGTGTATTCCATCTGATTTCTCCTGTTGATGTTGGGCTTCGGCCACTATGGCCAAAACAATGCGGCGAAGCTTTTAACATATTTTAAAGGCATTGTTGTGTTTTTTTTGCATCCTCACCACAATGCAGATTGCCGATTCATGATGATATTTTTAGTGGAGTTCCCCAGGCTTCGGCACCGCCGTACGCCTGGGTTTCTGCGCTATGGCACAGCCATACGCGCAGAACGCGCTGCTATGTTCATACGCAGCGCGCTTCCATCATTAACTACTTGAGCTGATAATTCTCAAGCCCCAGACAAGCGTCGACGTTGTGCAGGAACTCATCCGTCAGACAAACGCCATGGGGCAGACGCATCTGCGCATCGACAGAACCGCTCTCGAATTTCAGATACGTCAGCGTATTGCCCTGATTGGCTGGTTCAGAAAGCAATGAACGGAGCTTTTCGATATCTTCGGGTTTGTGCGACTCGTCGATCCTGAACTGAATATGCGTCACGCGGCGCGCCCGGACATCCGAGAGCAGTTCCACACTATCGACCATGATTTCGGCCTTTCGGGAGTCCTCCTCCCCATCGCTCTCGCCCTCAATTTTAAGCGAGCCCGTAATCATCACCGGCTTGTCCGTATGGAAAATATCATCACCAATGCGTTCGAGCGTCTTCTGGAAACACACGAACGACACCTGCCCGGTCAAATCCTCAACAATACCGCTGGCGAGTTTGAATCCGGATTTGGTCGTGCGAACAGAAGATGATTTGAGCAAACCGCAGACGATGACTTTTGTCCGTTCGGGAAAATTGATCAAATCGTTCGTGTGATGGGATGAAAACATCTCAATTTCCTGGCGATAATGATCGAGCGGATGACCGGAAACAAAGTAACCGAGCAGGCTGAACTCATTTTCGAGCACGACCTCTTCGGGCCAGGGAACGGCTTCCGTATATTTTTCGGTAAAATTCGACGCCTGTTCCGGAGCTTTTTGCGAAAACAGCGAAAACAGAGATGTCTGTCCGGACGATCGTTCCTCGCGCTTTTTCTTGCTCATATCGAGTGCATTCTGAACGCTGGCAAACATCTGTGCGCGAGCGGCGCCGATGTCCCCGATATGGCGAAGTTTCTGGTGCCAGATGGAATCAAATGCTCCCGTCATGATCAGACTTTCGATGACTTTTTTATTCACACCGGCATCCACGCGGTTGCAGAAATCAAACAGACTCTTAAAAGGCCCGTCTTTTTTGCGCGTCTCGAATACCGATTTGAGCGCAGCTTCACCCACGCCCTTGATGCCGGCAAGCCCGAATCGAATATGCCCATTCACGACGCTGAACATCAATTCGGATTCATTGATGTCGGGCGGCAGAATCTTAATGCCGTTCTGCTTTGCGTAGTTGATCGAACGAATCACCTTGTCGGGCTTGTCCTGATCGCAGATCATGTGCGCAGCACAATGTTCGACCGGATAATAATACTTCAGGAAAGCTTCCTGATAGGTGATGAGCGCATAGGCCGCCGAATGTGATTTGTTGAATCCGTATCCGGCGAATTTTTCAATCAAATCGAAGATTTCACCGGCTTTTTCGCCATCGACGCCATTGTTCACTGCGCCTTCGACGAAACCGGTTCTCTGCTGCGCCAGAAGTTCAGGTTTTTTCTTACCCATGGCGCGTCGCATGATATCTGCACGTCCGAGCGAAAATCCCGAAAGGATCTGGCCCGCCTGCATGACCTGCTCCTGATAGACGAAAACGCCGTAGGTTTCCTTCAGAATTCCTTCCAAAAGCGGATGCGGATACTCAATCGCCCGCATGCCATGCTTGCATTCGACGAACTGATCGACCATGCCGGATCCCATCGGGCCTGGTCGGAAGAGCGCGACGGCTGCGATGACATCCTCAAAACACGAAGGTTTGAGCTTCATCATCAGCTTCGTAAACCCGGCAGACTCTATCTGAAAGACATTGCTCGTCCTGCCGCTCGAAATCATCTGATAAATCTTCGGATCCTCCAGCGATATCAAGCTCAGATCGAGCGGCTCCTCGCCGTTTGCCACGCGCGTCTGATTGGCAAAAGCCAGCGCATACTTCAGCGTCGTCAGCGTCTTCAACCCGAGGAAGTCGAATTTGATCAGACCGGCTTCTTCAACTTCGGCCTTGGCATACTGCGCCACGTATTCCCCGTGTGCCCCGCGAAAAACCGGGACGTAATCCCACAACGGCCCCTCGGAAATGACGATACCGGCCGCATGCATGCCAGTCTGGCAAAACAATTCCTCGACCTGCTTTGCCAGCTCAAAAAGTCTGGCATTCTGGGGTGCAGCCTCCATCCATGCCTGAATCTTGGGTTCGCGATCGTACGCTTTCTGAAGCGTAATCTTCAGATCATCATCCGGAACGAGTTTCGTGATTTCGCGAAGTTCCGACGGCAGATAGTTCATCACGCGCCCGACGCTGTTGAGCGCGGCTTTGGCCTTGAGCGCACCGAACGTCGCGATCTGCGCGACGTTGTTGATGCCGTAATGTTCGCGGACATAGGCAATCGTCTCGACGCGCCGGTCCATACAAAAGTCGACGTCAAAGTCCGGCATCGACACGCGTTCCGGATTGAGGAATCGTTCGAACAGCAGCGAGAACGGCAGCGGATCAATATCCGTAATCGTCATGGAATACGCCACGAGTGAACCTGCACCCGAACCACGCCCGGGCCCGACGGGAATATCGTGCATCTTCGACCAGTGAATGAAATCCCACACGATCAGGAAATACCCTGGAAAATCCATGTACGTAATGACGCCGATTTCCCTCTCAAGACGTTTCCAGTAAACATCTTCATCGACGATTTTCCCGGATTTCCTGAAGGCATCCAGACGCTTGACGAGACCCGAACGCGCAACTTCCTTAAAATACTCATGCACACCGGTATGCGCATCCGTAATGTGGTTCTCTTCCAAAAATTCCTTTGGCGTATGGAACTGCGGCAAAAACGCCGGTCCCAGACGAACATTGGCATCCGCTTCTGCCGCAATGCGCAGCGTATTCTCGCAGGCTTCTGGCACGTCCGCAAAAGCCGCATACATCTCTTCGTCCGTCTTCAGATAAAAATCATCGACGACATATTCCTTCAGCGTATCGATATCGACGCGCTTTTCGAGCGCCATGCAGACCATCACCGCATGCGCAAGAGCTTCTTCCCGGTGAATATAGTGGACGTCATTCGTCGCAACGAGCGGCAGGTCAAACTTCTTCGAAAGCTGTTTGTAGCATTCATTGACGACTTTCTGTGGCTCAAAGGAGTTGTCCATGATCTCCAGATAGAACTGCCCCGGATCAAAGGATTCCCGCATCATCCGGAGAACGCCCTCAATATCCCCTTTGCGCATCACGGTCTGAGCCAGTTCACTGCCCAGATCGCCGCTCAGAATCGTCAGACCTTCCGAATGTTCCCTGAGCCAGTCAAACTTGACCGTCCCAAACCCTTTATACTCATCATAATTCTCAATATTGGCCTTCGACAGAATCTCAAGCGCATTCAGATAGCCACGGTTTGTCCGGCAAATCCCCGTCAGATGGTACACTTTGTCAGGACTCTCGGGGTGCACGTGCGTAATGTTGAACTCACAGCCAATAATCGGTTTGATGCCGACTTTCTTGCAGCGGTCAATAAAATCGACCGTTCCATGCATCACCCCATGATCCGTTATGGCGACCGCTTTGACCGGCCGCTGCGCAATCTCGGTGAGCAGATCGGGCACCGGAAGATGATGATCATTCCCGACGCGGATTGCACCGTCGAGAATACTGTATTGCGTATGGACATGCAGATGAACAAAACCAGCCATGATTTACCTCATTCCGGCGAAAGAACCGTCCGATGAACCATCCTTAATATAAATTTTCTCACCTTCACGAAAGGCAATTTTTCACCACCATGAATCGCAGAACATTTTGCTTTTGATACCCTTTGGCGCAGGCTATGCCGCTGCGCGGCATACGCCCCGCGAGTGCGGCTATTTCGCATAAATGCTCAATACGCCGCACTGAACATATCCCTGGAACTCCCCAAACGCATCAGGTCCCGGATGCCCTTGCTTCATCCAGTGTCTTCTGAATATATGTTTCCCGAAATGCTGCGCGGCGTTGTTCCATGAGTTTTTCGGTTGCCGTCTGGCGCGCTTTTTCCGGCGTCATCGGCGCAGCATCACGCCGCCATTCCGGAATCACAAACGCCTTCCAGTCCCCCGAACAGGCTATCGATCGATTGATCGGCTGACCGATTTTGGCCGTTTTCAAAACCTCAATGGCTTCCGGACAGGAAAACAGCAAACCATCTTTGGCCGTAAAGGGGCCCAGCTGCGCCGGTTCATCGGTGTTTTCGCGATTTATCGTCGCAAACGCGAAATTGAATTTCTTAGCGCTCATGCTGTGACCGCCGATATTCGAAGTCAAAGGCCCAAACATCTGCGTTTTCTTATCGAGTTCCGGCGGATCGACGATGTTGTAGCCCATCTGCGCACCATTCGCTAAACCAAACAGTGCCGTCAGTACAGGTATGCTCTTTTCGTTTTTGATCAATGCATAATTGACCGTAAATGCTTCCGGTTCAAAAAATTCATCCGGATGCGCAGCAAGATAGGCATCGATTTCTTCCGGCTGAATCACAAAATTCGGATAGGGAATGTGATTGATGTTATCGGCTGCCAGGGCTTCCTTAATCGCCAAATCCCGTTCGGCCTCCGAAAGCAGTCCTTTCTTTCTGGCATCCTGAGCCATCAGCACGATCTGAATCAGACTCCAGAAGCGCGTAATCTCAATATTGGAATTGGATTCCAGCTGACGCGCAAACGCCGGCAGCCACACCTGAGAACGCTCAAAATCCGACTCGCTGATGGTTTCTCCATTCACTACGGCAATCGGCTTTTCCGGATCAGACGCTTCGACCTTCTGCGCAGGGGAACATCCCAATACCCATACAGAGAGAATGAAAAAAATTGCTATTTTTGCCATTCGGTGTCTCCGCTTCTCCACTCACCAACCACTACCCCCGGGGTTCATCCCCGGGCTGTGTTCCGGCGCCCCGGTGGGGCGTATCTGATTCTATTATGCATTAAACCAATAATCATCGTACAGAGTACAGACGTTCCGCGGAACGTCTCTAACAACGCATTTCCAAATCATCCAGACAAAGCTGAACGCCCCGCGAACCCGCAAATTCCCGAATATTCTTCGATAAATCCCCGAGAATATCATTGCCCGATTCGATCGAATCCGCTTCGACTCTCATCACAATGACCGGCTGCGTATTCGATGCACGAATGAGCGCCCATCCTTTCGGAAAATCTATCCTTGCGCCATCCAAATCGCTCGTCGGATACAGCTTCGAATAATGCTCATACATGGCCCGCGACAAATCGAATTTGAGATCATCCGGGCAATCGATGCGAAGTTCGGGGGTGGCATGCGTCGGCATCAGATCGGCAAGCAAATTCGATACAGAAATCCCCTTATCCGCAGCATTGGCCGCAATTTCGACCATTCTTGCGCCGGCATACAATGCATCATCGAACCCGAACCAGCGATCTCCAAAGAAGAAATGCCCACTCATTTCACCGGCTAAAGCCGCATGTGTTTCGCGGATTTTTGCTTTAATCAATGCATGCCCGGTTTTGGTCATGACGGCTTCGCCGCCATGTGCCCGAATTTCATCGAATGTCTGCTTCGAACATTTGACATCCCCGAGGATCGTCACACCACGATTGCGCCCCAGTATTTCGCGCGCAAACAAAATGATGAGATGATCTGCAGGAATAATATGGCCATTTTGATCGACGACGCCGAGGCGATCGCCATCGCCATCGAATGCCAGTCCCAGATCGGCACCTTTTTCAACGACGGCCTTTTGCAAATCGACCAGATTCTTCGCCACGCTCGGATCGGGATGATGGTGCGGGAACGTACCATCGGGTTCGCAGTACAGACACGTCAATTCTGAGGCATAATGCGCAAACAGCGATTTTGCATAAGGTCCGGCGACGCCATTGCCTGCATCAATGACTATCTTAAGTCTGCGACCAGGCTTCACTCGCTCGAGAATCTCTTGCTCGTATTCATGAGCAATATCGAGGGGCTGCGTCTTTCCTTTGCGTTCGACAGGTGCTTGTCCAGCTCCATCCTGTTCATCCAGGACGATATCGCGCACAGCCTCGATATCCCTGCGCACAAAAGACTCAGTGCCGCGGCATATCTTAAGGCCGTTGTCGTTGATTGGATTATGCGATCCGGTCACCATCACGCCGCCATCGCATCTGTGCTTAAACAGCGCATAATACATCATCGGCGTCGTAATCTGGCCTAAATCGAGCACATCCACGCCGCGTGCATTCAAGCCACTCATGAGCGCATGCTGAAGATCGGGCGAATGCGTACGCGCATCCCTGCCAACGACGAGCTTCCTCCCGCCCGAAAAATGAGAAATGGCGAGCGCTCGGCCAATGCGGCCTGCCACATCAGACGTAAGCTGAGTGCGGACATCGCCGCGAATATCGTATTCTCTGAAAATGTGTGAATCGATCATAAATCATTCGCAATGTGCAATTAAGCGGAAAATATGCCGCAGCAAAGTTCTGACGAATATCTGTATCTGGGGCGTTGCGGGGGGCCGAGATTTGCACCATCCGGTGAATGGTGCAAATCGCAGAGCCCAGTGAACAACGGCCAGACACGAGCCGGAACGCCGATAGGCGAGAGAGGCGAAGTGAGTGGCCCATTGTGAACTGTGCCCCGCATTGGGGGTAGGCGCGTATTTGCTGCGCAAATAGCGCCGTAGGGGGCTTAGCCCCCACCAAACCAAAACAAACAATTATTCAGAAATTCCCTGCAGCGCAATTCAATGCGCAGCGGCGCGTATCTACCACAGATTGTGCAATATGGCGAGTGGTATGACAAGCATGACCACACGGTTCCAGCTTCGATACGGTAATTGTCAAATACAGGCATCGTCTTGATATTTTCGATGACCTAAATTATTCATACCCCATAATGGGGTGCTGCAAGTTCCCGTTGTAAGATTCATGCATGTCTGTTAGCGTACGTCCAGTATTTTCCCTGACTGATTCAACTTTCAAACAGGAGAGAAGCCACGGAAATGATATCAATAAACCGGGCTGTTTATATTTTACTCGCCATCATTCTGACGATGACGATCTGTCTTCCATGCAGTGCCAGAACCACCGACGAACTCGAGGTAAGCTGGAGTGCGGATGGAGCGCTCACGGGAACGACTGGCGCAATGTGGCTGACATTCGAATTGCTCAAAGATGAAATTGCCCCAAAGAAATGTATCTGGTGCGAAACAAATGATATGGATGAGAGTATTACGGATGCCCTTTCATGGCCGACCCCGTCTCATGCGGCACGCACAGCAGATATCATGGCTTTCGGAGCCATTCCGGCATTATCCATATCATCGCTGCTGCTTTCCAGCGGTTTGGACGGACGCATTCAGAATGCCGGAGCGGATATGCTGCTGCTTGCAGAATCCATTACTCTGAGTTCACTCGCCAATCAGTTTGTCAAATTCAGCGTCGGACGCGCCCGCCCCTTTACCGTCCGAAATCATCATAATATGTATAAGGATCGCGCAGACGATAATCTGTCCTTTTATTCAGGCCATACCAATATGGTTTTCGCGGCCGTTGTCTCCGCCGGTATGATCGCACATTACCGACATTACGATGCTGAACCCTATATTTGGGGAATTGGTATTCCCGCTGCGCTGTTTGTTGCCTATACCCGCGTTGCCGCTGAAAAACACTATTTTACCGATGTACTCATCGGTGCGGCTATCGGCAGTACAATCGGATTCCTCGTTCCATGGCTCCACAAAAATAACAATAAATCATCCTCAAAAACGCTCTCGCCCCAAACACTCAGCCTGAGAGTGAGCGGAAATATTCTGACCATGTCAGGAGTATTTTAGATCAAAGCGATGCATCGCCGTTGATTTAAGGCGAGTTTTTGCCTGAACCAATGCTCCCATAGATATCCCGATATATCTTCCATGTCTCTATCAGGTGTTCTGCTTCGTTTTTAATATCTTCATCATCCGTCGTATCCAGAAGTTCGCACAAAGCCCCTACAGCTTCCGCATGGCACGGAAATTCATACCCGTAATAGGGATCAAAATACCTATCCAGACAATTCAGCAGGCGCATGACATGCTCATTATCATCACAAAACAATACGGCAATGATACTGTCAATGCCGCTTTCTACGGTCATTACCTCAAATTTTCCGTATGGATCGAGGAATTTACCATAAGGCCCTGTATGGTTTTCAAGACTTTCTATACTTTTGATATCACTTTTATAAAAAACATAATAAATAATCTGAAGCCCTTCTTCACATTGGTCGGATTCACGCGCGCTGCATTCTGGACTTTTATAAGTGCAAACTCCGTCAAAAATATCGCCGTTCAAAACGGTAATCCTGACACACTGACCATCATATTGCCCTAAATCCATTTACCAACCCTCTTTTGCCCACACTCGCTGCCCGATGACAACAATGCTCTGCACGACCATAGTGTTGATAAGCCTATTCCCCGATCTCCGCCTGATAAACACTGAATGTTCTGTCATCAAACAGCACCCAGATAATTTTATCGATTTTGCCCGGATTATCCACAAGAAACTGACGTGCCGTTTCGACCGCAATTTTCGCGGCTTTGGCGACCGGATACCCATATACTCCAGTTGAAATCGAGGGAAACGCAATGGTACGTATCCCATTTTTGACTGCCAGTCTCAGCGAATTGCGGTAACACGATGCGAGCAGTTCGGGTTCACCATCAAAACCGCCCCTCCAAATGGGACCAGGCGTATGGATCACGTAATCGCACGGCAGATTATATCCTTTGGTTATCTTAGCCTGGCCAGTCCGACACCCATGCAGCGTAATGCATTCCTCAAGAAGCTGCGGACCTGCAGCACGATGTATGGCACCATCGACGCCCCCGCCGCCGAGCAATGATTCGTTTGCCGCATTCACGATGGCCTGAACTCCGGTGATTTTGGTAATGTCGCCCTTGATTGCTGTGATCATAATAACACCTCAACATTTATTATTGCAGTTTCCATTGGGCCATATTCGTCCATTGATATATTGTTCCGCTGCTGACTTTTTCATCCGGTTGAATCACTTTAAATACGACGGCAAGATTCAATGTGTTGACCTTCTTGTCTGTAATAATCATCAGCTTATGGATACCATCCAAAGACAATTCATGTTCCAGTTTCGTATAGTTCGGAACAAACGACTGGGCATCACCACTCGTAAATTTAAGCGTGTTATTGGATGAAACGATCTCCGCATACAAACACGGCAGTGGTTTTCCATCTTTATCATTGGTACAAAGCGTCGCACTTCGGCCATCCGCAGCAATATCAATCGTATGCATCGTATGCGCAGACCAGCGGACAATCTCAGAAGAAGAAAGCTTCATTTCATCCTGAACGACAACGACGGATCGATTATCTTTAAAGAATAACCCTCGCTTGCCCTCTGTGACCTGTTCATAAGCCGGTGCCATATCAATGATACCGATAGCACTGCGGTCATTCGATTCTGTTCTGAGCAGCGGACTAAACGCGCCTGAAATCTGATCCGGTTCATCCTGACTGACATCACCAATGACGAGCGTATTCTGGCCTTCGGCGCGCTTTCGATAGAGCTTCTGTCGATCTTTCCCGAAATAGTTTGTAATTGAATAACTATCTATACCAAGTTCGATCAGAAATTGCTGTTCACCTGAAAATATAATAAAATTACCGATATCCCAGTCGCCGTGGTCAGACCCTCTCGAATTGATTCCCCCATGAATGCCGGTCATAATACTATTCTTTTCCCACGAAGAATGCATGACCATGGTTCCAAGAAAATCATAATGGGCATCGTACGGTATATTGATTGAATTCGCGACCAAATCAGAATCATGCCAAAGCAATTCAGGAGCAGGTGCATGGAAAGAAGGTGTTTGTTCAAGGCTGCGTCTCCTGAGATATCCAATGCGCGGATCATGAAGTTTTTTAGCAAACCATGGTAATACTTCTGTATTCACAAACCGGGCATTGCCGCTGGGATCATGATACATCCAGGTTCCTGCTGCGTTTTCCATATAGGTAGGCATGAAGGCTGATTGAGCAAATCCAGGAGAATAAAAGAGGCCATAATTTGTACCGGCTGCCGCATCCAGTGTTGACATCATATAATATAAATAGCGAGTTCCGATGTGCCAGTATTGCGTACTATCAATATAACCGCCATCCGGCGCATATTGGAAGAGTCCGGCTTCAACATTCCGCATGGCATTATCCATGATCTTTGCGACGTATGGCCGAATTTCGGGTACATCGGCAAATGCAATGGAAGCAACCATAAAACCGCCATTATCCGTTGCATTATGGTTGTTCGTAACATTGTGACTTTGCTTCGTATAATAATAATCAATATTGGTTATGCCATCCTGATCGCTGTCTGCTTTCAGCCACTTATCCAGAACTGCAGTTTCCATGATTTTTCGTTGTTCATCCGTCCACTCATTATATAACCAATCATAGGCAATAGAAATGAAAAATACGATCGAAGCCGCAGCACTCGTAGAACTGCTCCACCATGAACTGCTCTTGCATACATTTTCAACATTTGTCCAGATGCGCTCGACAAATTTTTTGTCTCCATTAATTTTGTACATTCCACCCCAGATCATCAGCGACAGCAAGTAGTCATCCTCTCGGGTTTCATTTTTAAATTTATTGGAGTTCACCCCCCACATGGGTACAAAATACTTATCATAATCTTCATGCAGGATTGCATCTCCTTTGTCGTACAGCTGCTTGATTCGGTCAAAATCACTCTGCCTTACCAATACTCTTGGATGACCTTTTCCGGTGACTGCGGCTAAAACCTCTTCACCACTCGGACGTGTAAATAACATTTCGAATGATACAGCCAGTCTCTGTTCAAAAGAGTAATCCTTTAAAGGAACATCCTTATTGTATAAATAAACCATCCCCATATCATCATAATAAACATTTTTATAGTTCATCAAGGTTTTAATATAACTGACGGGAACAAATAATGCATCGCCATTCAAACCGACCTCGAAATCCAGTTTTGCATACTTGCCGTCTATCAGCACTCTGTCTTTGCCAGCCTGATAGATATAGGTCTTCCCATTGAGCTTCATCTTCAAAACATGTGAATTGTCATTATACACAGCATTTTTATCATACCTCGCTCCTATAACAGACAAAGGAAGCCATATTTCCTTGTCTTTTTGATATATGGGATACTTGCCATCCTGATATACAATAGAATCATCATTTTTAAAGCTCGTTTTAATCAGCTGATTTTCGATGACAGCACGGGCTCCGTTCATGGCAAACAATGCGCCGTCCTGTGCAGCAGGCAGTACACCGTCTGTCAAACCGGCATCTTTAATATCCGTAAAAAGATAAACATCATCAATATAAACCGTAAACGGCATGTGTGAACGGTTATTCCAGTCTTCATACATTAAAAAGCTATAAATCTGATCCGTTCCAGCAGGCGTGCCATCGGTCCCGAACGTTTTAAAATCAAGCGCTACATAATTCCACCCGGCCTTTTCCATTTTAACTTGCTTGCGATAGCTGACTTTGGACAATGTACCTTTGGCCGTCGAAAAATAAACATAAAATGATGCGCCTACGGATTTTTCCGGTACATACATCCAAAATGCCATCGCTTTATATGCAGAAATATCTTTTGGTCCATCATCTTTAAAGAAATAAAAACGACACCCTTCACCTTCGCATGTCCATTTTGCTGATGCAGAACCTGTTTTGACAAATTCCGAGCTCTTCTGCTTGCTATCTAATGCTGACATGTCAAAAAACTTAACATTTTTTCCATAATCCGCATCGGCTGAACTCTTGCGATAAATATGGATAACGTTTTTTGACAAAAGGCGCGCCCCCTCTAAAAGTGACTCATCAAATTTATCATCATCAATATTGATATCACCCGGTTGTTCCGGTTCTTCTGTTGTTCCGCCTGGATTATCATTGCCCGGGTTGTCCGTCTTACCGCCTGGATTATCATTGCCCGGGTCATCCGTCGTACCGCCTGGATTATCATTGCCCGGGTCATCCGTCGTACCGCCAGGATTACCATTGCCCGGGTTGTCCGTCTTACCGCCTGGATTACCATTACCCGGGTCATCCGTCGTACCGCCTGGATTATCATTGCCCGCGTCATCCGTCGTACCGCCCGGATTATCATTACCCGCGTCATCCGTCGTACCGCCTGGATTACCATTGTCCGGGTTATTCGTCGTACCAGGTTGTTCAGAAGTTCCTGGCTGTTCCCCAGAACTTTGTGAACCCGCATCATTCTGTTCACTGTTCGTATTATCGTCGCTGCACCCCAAAACCAATATGGATACTGCAAATAAGTTTAGCCAGAACTTTGAACGCATAAACGCTTACCTCCCAGAATGCCTCTACAATTATCTGATAATTGCTTGCCCCCTAACAACAAATAAAATCATAGCAATTATGCTTTTAGAAAACAATGTAAACATTTGATGATTTTTGCATTGATACTCTATCATCATAATTTATACAACCATATCAAATGTTTACTAGTGATCGCAAATCCAAACCATCTTTATATATAACCAGCAGCATACATTTTATTATATCACATCAAAATTCCTATTATTTATATCGCATGCTATCGGCTCCGCCGATACGCTATGCGTTTCGGGCTAACTCGCTCAGGGTCGGCCATACTTGGCCGCCCCTACGCTCGCTACGCCCTCTGTGCTCACCTATGCTGTGCATACGGCTCGCAATACATAATAAACATACCCCACTATCCTAAAATAAAAATGCACCTCAAGTGTAACAATCGGTTTCTCGTTGGCATCATTATAATGCATAGCAATCCCGCTGTGCCTATGACAGAGGAAGGGATAGATACTATCAAATAATGCATTACAGTTAAAAGAAGCCCGTAGGGCTTCATGATTTGTTGCCCTGTTAAAAGAAGACCGTAGGGCGTCATGATTTGTTGCCCTGTTAAAGAAGACCGTAGGGCGTCATGATTTGTTGCCCTGTTAAAAGAAGCCCGTAGGGCTTCCAGATTTGTAGCCCCCGGTTGGCGCATAGCGCCTACCGGGGGATCAACGCAATCCCACCCAAAAAGATCCCCGTAGGGGATCACCAATGCATTAATGATGAATTGTCCCATCCTCAGGTCCATGACAAAGGAGAAAACCGAATGGCTGCGAAAAGAAAACGTCGCATCAGACATGCGAACTATGCCCGCATGACGATGTTCTCGGATTGTTTGATGTTTCATGTCTTTAACGGTGCACCGCATGTTGTCGAACACATGCTGAGGATAATTCTTGGAATTCCGCTGCATGTCACACGAGTGCATGTCGAATATGCATTAAAATTCAACACGGGAACGGGCATACGAATGGATGTTCATGCACTGGATGAAGATAACAGGCATTACAACATCGAAATCCAGAGCAATACCACAGGGGCGAGTATCGAACGAGCGGATTACAACGGCGCCGCAATGAAAGTCTTTTTCTCCAGACGCAAGAAGAAAAAGCGCTGGATTCCAAGAACATTTGTCATTTTCATTACCAGCAATGGTTACAATTGTCATGGGCACCCCTTCTATCGCTATTCCTTACGAGGCCAATGTGGCGAGGAAACCGGTGTGGGGACGGTCATCATTTTTGTGAATGGGCTATGGCGCGACGATTCTGATTTGGGTAGAATGATGCATGACTTCGGCTGCGCGGATCCCAAGCAGATGAAGGATGCAGTGTTTGCCAATCGCGTGGCATACGTAAAATCGGACAAACTCGTGAGGCGAAGTATGGATGAATATGAAGCCAGAAAATACCGCAAAGCTGAAAAATCGGGCTACAAAAAGGGCATAAAGATTGGCGAGGCAAACGGCATTAAGATTGGCGAGGCAAACGGCATTAAGATTGGCGAGGCAAACGGCATTAAGATTGGCGAGGCAAACGGTGAATTGCGTGGTATCAGGAATACCGCTCTACGCATGATGCAGTCAGGATCGTTTAGTGAGGCGCAGATTATGGAAGCCACTGGACTCACCCAGGAACAGTTGCAAAAAGTCAAACAGCTGAACGAAAGCGTGCCGGGAGGCGAAGTATGGATGAATATGAAGCCAGAAAATACCGAAAAGCTGAAAAATCGGGCTACAAAAAGGGCATTAAGATTGGTGAGGCAAACGGCATTAAGATT
>JAEEGL014440246.1_pt1 | contig 15307 bp, 10 predicted proteins | sample 9134231 | NCBI WGS metagenome assembly JAEEGL01 (sample SAMN16246548, study PRJNA631951) | gut metagenome | biome: gut microbiome; feature: rumen; material: fiber-attached | host: Bos | place: Iran: Karaj | collected 2018-10 | reverse complement strand
GGATCCCGATCCTTCCGAACTCGTTTCCCTGACCGGCCGCCGTACGGGAAGCTATCAATACCGCCGCGTTTACTGGACTGACGCGGATAACACAAAATGGAATGAATACATCCTGACAGATACCCCGGAGGACATGGAGAGCGCCGGCCTGAATGCCGAAGTCACCCAGATCACAAACCGGGTAGACGGTGACTGGTCAATCAGTTTCCCGATCGATAATGTGCGGGTTGCCTCAGACGGTACAGAAGATGGCTTCTTCTATGACTGGACTCCGGAAGAACGCGCCCGCAGGGCATTCGGGGACATTGCTGACAAACTGCGGCCGCTGAACCTGACCGCGGAAAAGCAGGGATGCCGGATGGACCTTCTGTATGCCTATACGGAAGGGAAAAGCCTGTGGCTGGTTTATACCCTGCAGGATGTGGAAGGCAACAAAAAGCTTGACGCAGACAAGTATCCCGATGTGGCAGTCTCCGTCCTGCCTGTGGAAGCCCATAACACTGTGATCAGTTCGGATTACAGCAACAGGGAACGGAAGCTGATCTGCTTAGAACAGCTTGATTACAGGGAGCCGTTCCCGAGTGAAAACCAGAGCGTCTCCATTGCCTTCGATCTTGAACCGGTTATGAAGGAAAAGATCAGGATTCCCTTCAGCTTCATGCTGGACGACATTCGGACGGCAGAAGCGGGAGACACCGCTGCCCCCGTTCCCGCAGCCACGGAAGGCGATCCCTCTGCTGCCGCCTATGCGAAGATCATCGACAGCAAGATCAAAGAACAGTATCCGGAAATCGCCGACAAACTGCAGCCCGTGAACCTGAGCCGTGAAGATCAGGGAATCCGCCTGGATGTCCATTATATCGGTGTGAACGGAAGCTCAGAATATATCGTTTATTCCCTGCTCGACCTGGAGGCCGACAGCCGGGACGGCAAAATCAATTCGTCAACTGCTTTTGACAATACCATTTTTACCACCGCGTCAGGAAAATGGTTTCCCGCTTTTATCGAGAATTCCTCGATCTGTACCAATAAATTTAACGGACAGACCACTTATGCCCGCGTGATCAGATACAGCCGGGATGATTCTGATTCTGTCCCGGATGAAGCCCGGGTGGTTTCAATAAACCTGACGTTTGTGCCGATTTCCAAAAGCATCGGTATTGACGTAATCTCCCAGGTGAAGGAATATGCTGCTGAAGCTGACGGTGTTGATTCACCCGAACTCCTGAGGGGTTCCATGTTCAAAGAAAATGACTACAGCTGGGAACCGGTTCCGGGCAACAAGGCAAAAGTGCTGGATTATACCCGGCCGCTGGATATTCCCCTGTATCAGACCATTTCCCTGACAGGCGCCGGATGGATCGACGGGCAACTGCATGTGCAGGTTCATGACAAGGATACGGAGCTGTTTGCCGGTTCGGATCATCATCGCCTGGAACCCTCATCAAACATAGGTATCTCGTCCAGTCCGTATGTTTCAAATAACGGGCACCTGTATTGGGGTGACAATGACGACCAATGCGCTGAATGGTGTGAATATACCTTTGACATTTCTCCTGAAGACCTGGAACAGGCGCGGAGTCTGAGCGTGTATATCACGGAATACACTGATGTCCTGTACGGTGACTGGACTGTTGAGTTCCCCGGTACCTGATCTCAAAAACCAACCCGGAACGGAAGTGTTTGCTTCCGTTCCTTTTGTTTTTTCCGTGGATGGGGAGAATCAGGGTTACTTGCGGAAAACGGAAAGGTGTGGTATAAAATGGAAATACAGCAAGAGAGAACACAGATGACAAAGCAATAGACGGACAAAGGGTGTGGAACCATGGACAGGCGAACAGTTTTATTATTTCTCCGCAAAGCACTGGCTGCGGGATGCGCGCTGGTTTTGCTGCTTTCCTGCGCCGCGGCGGAGGGCGGAAGCGCGCCTGACGAAGAAACGGTCCGCATGACGTTCAAGAAATATAAGACCTCCGGCGGCATGGTGCTGGCGGCAAAGGACGGGGAAATCGTATACCGGCAGAGCTACGGCTGGGCCAACAAGAAGGCGGAGGAAAAGATCTCCGACGATACCTATTTCAAGCTTGCTTCCGTCTCGAAACTGGTGACCGCGCTGCCGGTGATGAAGCTGGTGGAGGATGGACGGCTGGACCTGGACGAGAACATCGGGCATATTCTGGGGAATCCTGCCTTTGAAGCGGCCAGCGCGAAATACCCAAAGAAATCCATTACCTCCCGGATGCTGATGACGCACACCGCTGCCATCAACGACAGCAAGGGCATGTTCATGAAGGGGAAGAACCTGACGGAGGCCCTGAACCCAAAAAAGAATAAAACCGGCTCCGGCTTCCTGGACAGGCAGCCCGGAACTTATTACAAGTATTCCAACTACGGGGCGGGAATCCTGGGATGCATCCTGGAGGCGGTGACCGGGGAACGCCTGACGGACGCGGCCCGGGAACTGGTCTTTGACGCGATGGGCATTGAAGCTGCGTATGATCCGCATCTGCTGCAGGACCCGGAAAAGATCGTGTCCACCTACCGGGCGAACGGGAACCTGCATATTACCCGGTCCTACCGGCTGAAGCAAGCCTACCGGGAAACCGTCAACCTGGACAAGGACTACAACGAGTCCTACGGCGGCGTATGGATCCGGGGAGAAGACCTGGTGAAAATCGGAATCATGCTGTGCAATTACGGAGAGATTGACGGGAAACAGATCCTGCAGGAGGAGACGGTCCGGGAAATGCTTTCCTCCCAAAATGGCAAGGGCGGCATTACCGAGGATTCCCCCTACGGGCTGAACATTGAGCGGGTGACGAACCTGGTGAGCGGGAAGACGGTCTACGGTCACCAGGGCATGGCGGAAGGTGTGCTGTGCAGCCTGTATTTTGATCCGGAGACGAAGTTTGTGTTCGCACTGCTGACCAACGGATGCAACGTCAACGCGAAGGAAGACCACATCTGCACGCTGTCGAGGAAACTGTTTGAAATCATGTGGAACACATATGCAAAATAAAAAGAGGCGGGAGCCTCTTTTTATTTTGCAGTGAAATGCCTGACTTCGTCAGACGTGAAATATCGGCCGCAAATGGCCGATGTGAAATATTTGGCTTCGCCAAATGTGAAATGTTCGCTGTACTGACGTACAGCGAACGTTTTAGTTTGTTGGGCAGGGGAACGAGATCCTTCGACGCGGCCGCAAGCGGCCTTGTTCAGGATGACAATCATAACGTGATGGATTATTCATAACGTTTGGGTGTCATTTCGACCGACCGAAGGGCGAAGAATCGATGACTGCCAGTGGCAGAAATTTCATCGATTCTGAGGTCAATCGAAAGGGAGTTGGCTCCACAGTGTGGAGCAACGACCATTGAGATTGCGGATAGTGGAGAAATCCCGTTATTTTTTCAGCATTGAATCTCACGTTTCAGAGCGTTATCGGGAACAAGTCTGATATGCGTCAGGTTGCTTTCCAGGTCGGGAGAGACGGACGTGCCGTCATCGCGGTAGAGGTCATAGGTGCCGGGAATTTCCAGCTGGCCGATGACGGTAAAGCGGGTGTCGTCCAGCAGTTCGGAGGATTCCCCGCCGGGGCAGAGGAACACCGCACGGTTCTTCTTCACGAAGAGCGGGAACTCGGCCAGGGAGAGGTCGATCCAGTGGCTGCCCTTCTCCATCGGGACCAGGTCATAGTCATGGGCGGAGCGGAAGCGGATCATGAGCATATCCTCCGGCAGGTAGACAAACCGTCCGGAAGCGTTCTGCTCGTACACGGGCGCGATCATGCAGCCGTCGCCCAGCAGCAGCTGGTCCTGGGTGTGGACAGCCCGTTTGTCATCCGGATATTCAAAGGCCAGCGGACGGAAGAGCATTTCATCCCGCAGGGCGGCCTTCATGAACTCGCTGTAGAGCCAGGGCAGGAGGGCATAGCGCACGGAGACGGTGTCCCGCATGAGCTCCCAGGTGTCGAAGCGGTAGATTTCCTGGTCCCGGGTATGCAGGGCGGAGTGGTTGCGCATCAGGGGCGTGAAGACACCCAGCTGGAGGAAACGCTCCAGCAGGTCTTCCGTCACGTTGCAGCCGAAGCCGCCCAGGTCGCAGCCGGTGAACAGGAAGCCGCACAGGTTCAGGTTCGGGAGCATCTGCAGCGCCATTTTCAGGTGGCTCCACCAGGAGAAGTTGTCGCCCTGCCAGATGCCGCCGTTGCGGTGGGCACCGATGAAGGAGCTGCGGGAGAACAGCAGCAGCCGGTGGTCCGGATCAAAGCGCCGGAAGCCCTCGGCCGTGGCCCGGGTCATGCCGGCACCGTAGAGGTTGTGCACCAGGTCATGGCGGACTGGCTTTCCGTCCACCAGATGGTAAAACCGCCGGTAGTCATCCATGTTGTTGGCGATACCGGAGAAGACGTCCTTGAGCCACCAGGTGGTTTCGTAGTCCACACCGCCGGAGCGTATGCGGTCCGCCGCGGCAAAGGCATCCGCCACGCCTTCGTCCGAATAGAACAGGGCGGGCTCGTTCATATCATTCCAGAAGCCCTCGATGCCGGCCTCCAGCAGGGGACGGTACAGGTCGCCGAACCAGCGGCGGACATCCTCCCGCAGGAAGTCCGGGAAGCAGCAGCGGCCGGGCCAGACGGCGGCAACGAAATTGCTGCCGTCTTCCTTTTTGCAGAAGCAGTCCCCGGCTTCGCCGGAGTCATAGGGCCCGTAGCCTTCCTCCACTTTGATGCCCGCGTCGATGATGGGCACCAGGCGGATGTGGTCCTCCTTCAGTTTTTGCTGGAACTGCTTCAGGTCCGGGAAGGCATCCGGCTTCCAGGTGAAGTTTTTGAAGTCCACCATGTAGTCGATATCCATGCAGACGGCGTCCAGCGGGATATGGCGTTCCCGGTGGGCGGAGATGACGCTGCGGAGTTCCTCTTCGCTGGCATAGCCCCAGCGGCTCTGGATATAGCCGAAGGCCCAGCGGGGCGGGAGATAGCTGCGCCCGGTGAGCTGCCGGAAGGCCTTGGCGATTCCGGCAAGGGTATTTTCCCGGATGAGATAGACATCCAGGTTGCCGGAGAGGGAAGTGATGACCGCCTGGTCCCGGTGCTCATAGCCCAGGTCCCAGACAACCCTGCCCGGATCGTCCAGATAGAGGCCCAGCAGGCGCTCCGGGCTGAAGAAAACGACGAAGTTGTGGCTGCCGTACAGGCTGGACACGCTTTCGGTGTGGTTGAACACATCGCTGTTCCAGCTTTCATAGCGGTGGCCCCGCTTGTCAATGCCGCGCACCATCTGGCCCAGGCCGAAGATGACTTCCTCCGGGTGCAGGGACAGGGAGAAGGTGAGGCTGCCGTCCCCGTTTTCCTGCAGGCCGAAAAACGGCAGGGCACCCGTCTCCGCCGGCAGTTTCCGGACCACCGCATCGGTGGGCAGGGGAGTGCCGAATGAATATCTGCAAATCATGTTTAATCGCTCCTGTTTTCGTTGATAACCGGTATTGATTTTATCATACATTTAGGGCCCTGCAAAGGGACAAAACGGCCCCAAACTGCCCAAAACTTGCCTTCAGAAGGGACATTTCTGCTTCAAAAGGCCAAAAACGAGAAAGCAAGATTTGCATACATTAAAGCATGATTTGCATGGAAAGTGCAGATATCATGCATTTACAATTGGCATAGATGGTAAAGGAATAATCCAAATGTTGCAGGAAACGTGGAGGAGATGTTTATGACGACCGGTACAGTCCGTCGTAAAACCCCTGGAACCGGTTGGTTCGCAAGAGACTGGCGGCTCTATCTGATGCTGGTGCTGCCCGTCGCATTTTACATCATCTTTTGCTATAAGCCGATGATCGGCGTGATTATCGCATTCCAGAAATACAATATTTTCAAGGGAATGTGGGGAAGCAAATGGATCGGCATGGAAAACTTCAACTTTGTGATGAAAATGCCGGACTTTATGCCAGCCCTGAGGAACACGCTGTGGCTGAATCTGCTCGGCCTGGTGGCCGGATTCCCGGTGCCGATCATCCTGGCGATCCTGCTGAACGAGATGCGGAGCATCAAGGTCAAGAAGGTTTCCCAGACGCTGCTGTACCTGCCGCACTTCCTGAGCTGGATCATCATCGGCGGTATGGTGCTTCAGATCTTCAGCCCGAAGACGGGTATTATCAACGCGACGCTGCTGAAATGGGGATGGATCGACAAGAGCGTTCCGTTCCTGACAGACGGCCCCCACTGGCAGGCCACCTACACGCTGATCGGCGTGTGGCAGGGCATGGGCTGGGGCACGATCCTGTACCTGTCCGCCATTACCGGCATCAACATGGAACTGTTTGAGGCCGCCAAGATTGACGGTGCCAACAAGCTGCGGCAGATCTGGCACGTGACGCTGCCGGGCATCCGCCCCACCATTGTGATCCTGCTGATCCTGAGCGTGGGCCAGATGATGAACATCAGCTTTGACCGGCCGCAGGTGCTGGGAAATCCGATGGTGCAGAACTACTGCGACGTGCTTTCGACTTTTGTGTACCGGATCGGTATTGTGAACTCCCAGTTCGCAAGAGCGACGGCCGTGGGCCTGTTCCAGTCCGTTGTCGGTCTGGTCCTGATCACCAGCGCCAATATTGTTGCAAGGCGCCTCGGTGAAGAAGGTATCTGGTAAGGGAGGCGAATGAAAATGGCAGAGAAATTCATTACCCCCGACCAGCACGAGATCATCATTAAGAAACAAAAGACCTGGACCCTTCCGCAGGTTATCCTGACGATCATTATCCTCGTTTTCAGCCTGACCTGCCTGCTGCCCTTCGTGAACGTGGCGGCGGTATCCTTCAGCTCCAAGAGCGCAATTCTGCGCGGCGATGTGGGCTTCTGGCCGGTGGATTTCAACACCACCGCCTATGAGGCGATCTTCGCCGACAAGAGCATGATGCGCAGCCTGGTGTTCACCGTAATGATCACGGTGGCGTATACCGGGTTATCCATGGTCATGACGATCCTGATGGCGTACCCGCTGACCAAGAAACGGCTGCACGGGCGGAACTTCTTCAGTTTCCTGGCGCTGTTCACGATGTACTTCTCAGGCGGTATCATCCCGGCGTTCCTGAATATCAAGGAACTGGGCCTGATGGATACGCCCTGGGCACTGATCCTGCCGGGCATGCTGAGCACCTATAACATGATCATCCTGAAGAGCTTCTTCCAGGGACTGCCGAACGAGCTGGAGGAAGCAGCGATTATCGACGGCGCGAACGATTTCCAGGTGCTCCTGCAGATTTACCTGCCGCTGTCCATGGCTTCCCTGGCCACGCTGACCCTGTTCTACGCGGTCGGCAAGTGGAACAGCTTCCAGGATGCGCTGTATTACATCCAGAACAAAGCTTACCAGCCCCTGCAGCTGAAGCTGTATCACATTATCAAGGGAGCACAGGCTGTTGACGTGGCCGCGATGGAAGGCGGTTCTTCCACGGTGGCCAGCAGCGTATCCGAATCCATTGAACCCGCGACGATCATCTTCGCGACCCTGCCGATCCTGGTGGTTTACCCATTTGTGCAGCGGTACTTTGTGGCAGGGGTGACCATCGGTGCGGTTAAAGGCTGACGCCCTTAACCACATCGGTGGAATGAAAAATGAAAAATGAAGAATGAATGGTTTGTGAGGGCGGAAACAGTATAAGGAAATGTGTGTTGATGAATACTAAAGGATTTTGAGGGCAGAAGCTCTTGAAATAAATAAAAAGGAGGAACCATATCATGAAGAAGACCCTGGCTATCCTGCTTTCCCTGGCGCTGCTGCTGGGAATGGTGAGTGTGTCCGCTGCTGAAGAAGAGTGGATCACCCTGCGCGTTGAGACCTATGACCGTGAAATCACCGGCCTGAACGTGACCGACTGCTGGCAGCTGAAGTATGCACAGGAACACTTCGGTGATCCGAACCACATCAAGCTCGAGTTCGTTTCCTTCGCCCGCTGGACCGAAGGCGACCTGCTGACCACCGCGCTGGCCGGCGGCACCGCTCCGGACATCTGCCTGACCTACAACGGCAGCCTGGTGCAGCAGTGCATCGACGACGAAGGTATCTGGCAGCTGGATGATCTGCTGAACACCTACGGCGAAAACCTGAAGGCTTTCCTGGGCGATGAGCTCCTGACCTACGGCCAGAGCGACCATGACGGCGACGGCACCCCCGAACAGTGGTACATCCCGGCCCGCCGTATCAGCCGCGCCAACGTCGGTAACTTCATCCGTGAAGACTGGCTGAAGGCCCTGAACATGGAAAAGCCCACCAACATCGATGAGTTCACCGCTTATCTGCGTGCCGCCAAGGAAGCGAAGCTGGCCGGTGACAACACCTCCCCCTTCTCCTTCGGCATCTATGCTCCCGACCCGCTGTACAACGTACGCCGGTTCACCGATGCCTGGGTTGACTTCTCCAAGGTTACCAAGGAAGACTGGTTCGCCTATGCCCGCAACCCCGAAATGCTGGAAGGCTCCAAGGAAGGCTTCCGCTGGATGAACACCCTGTATCATGAAGGCATCATCCCCGAAACCTTCGCCCTGACCGACAACGACCAGGCGAATGACACCGCCCTGATCATGGGCTACAACGGATTCTTCTCCCAGCAGCCCGACCAGCCCTGGCGGACTGACAAGAACTACCAGATCGAGCTCGAGAAGAACGTTGAAGGCGGCCACTGGGTCACCGTCAACCCCTTCAAGAACGAGAGCCTGGGCGGCAAGACCCTGCATGACATGTATGCTCCTGCCGGCCTGAGCATCATCATCCCGCTGACCACCAACGAGAAGACCGCGGTTGCCGCGATGAAGTACCTCGACTGGATGGCCATTCCGGAGAATATGTTCGCGATGCAGAACGGTATCGAAGGCATCAACTATGAAGGCCTGACCGAAGACGGCATCCCCTTCGGCGTGAAGAGCGCTGACGCTGTGCCGGACGAGAACAAGATGCATGCCGGCGACATTTGCTTCATCTCCAACGGCCTGTGCTATGGCGACGACGCGAAGAACGCTGCCGCTCTGGCCCTGCCCTTCAAGGGATATGAAGATGACGTTGTGGCTTCCTATGCTGACTCCCTGACCGACGCGTGGACCCAGATCAGCTTCACCGTCGCGATCCAGGCTGAGACCGACTACGGCGCCACCGTTAAGAGCGCCCAGGGCAAGTTCCTGGCTGACGTGGTTTCCTGCGATCCCGCCGAGTTCGACGCTGTGTACGATGCCGGCATCCAGGATATCCTGAACTCCGGTGCTGCCCAGATGATCGAAGAGTTCCGTGCGGCTTACAATGCGGGCAACTACCGCGGCGTATTCCCGGGAGATCTGTGATCTGAAAGCAGAACTGAATAATCCCAGGTAAACTCAAAGGCGGGTGCCGTCTAACGGCACCCGCCTTATCAAAAGACCCTGATGAATTTATAACTGCATATGCTTATCAACTTCCAGTTTGCTGTAGCGGCGAAGGTCCTTCCGGAACTGGCTGGGTGACTTGCCTATAATCCGGGTGAAGGAACGCAGAAAATTGGAGTAATCATTGAAGCCGCACTGGTAGGCAATATCGTTCAGGGGCGCGGTGCCCAGCATCTGCTGGCGGGCCAGCATGACCCGGCGGTAGAGCACATAGTCATAGACACTGCGGTTGGTGAACCGCACAAACTCATGGGACAGCCAGGACACGCTGACGCCGAAGCTTCGGGCCAGGTTCTCGATGCGGATCGGCTGGGTGTAATGATTGTTGATATAGGTCAGGATTTCCTGGATGATGCCGTTGTCAAAGGCTTCACTTTCCACGGGGTCGTTCCGGTCCATGGTCTGGCAGAGCAGGTTGAGCAGGCTGATCATGGCGGTACAGTCCCGGAAGCGTTCGACGACGCTGCTGTCGGAATTGTGGTTCTCCTCGATCTCCCTGATCCAGGTCACATAGCTGCGGGCATCCTCATCGCTGAGCTGGTAGGTGCAGACGTCCCCGGATGTGTGCTGGCGGAAGAACTGTTCCAGGTCAATCTGGCCGCAGCCCAGGGCACGCATGACCTCGGGGGAGACATTCAGGTATCCCCGCCGGTAGTTGCGCATCTCCTTGGTACAGGACAGACCGTGCATGCAGAAAGGCGGGAGGATGAACACCTGATTGGGCTTGAGCTGGAACAGCCGGTTGTCAACGCCCATGTATTCCCCGCCGCGGATATGGATATACAGCTCATAGAAATCATGGCAGTGGTACTGGGTTACTTCGAAACGCTCATCGAACTTGTAACGCGCTTCATATCCCCGGTATCCATGCTGCTCCATCGGCAGAAACGGGGCCTGTGTCGGGTCTCCCGGCATGGGGAAAACCTCCTTCCTGAATCGTGCAGGATCTGCATACATTGAAACACGATCTGTATAGTGTCCCCGGAGGGGAAAAAGTATACTGAAGACGAAAGAAAACGACACGATCCAAAGCTTACAGAAGCAATCTCATAGCGGAGTGTGAATGAAAAAATGATTCAGATCGCCATTGTAGGGACCGGCGGGATCTCCCACGCACATATTAAAGCTTATCTGCAGTTTCCGGACCGGTGCAGGATCGCTGCTCTTGTAGATATTATCCCCGGAAAGGCCCAGCGTGTCAAGGAACAGTATGGGCTGGATGCGGATGTGTACCTGGATCACCATGAGATCCTGGACAAGGAAATTGACCTGGTGGACGTGTGCACGCCGCCGTTTGTACACGCCGAAATTTCCATCAACGCGCTGAAAAGCGGGAAGAACGTAGTATGCGAAAAACCCATGGCTGCGTCCCTGGAGGAATGCGATGCCATGCTGAAAGCCCGGGATGAGAGCGGAAAGAAGCTTTCCATTATCGCCCAGAACCGTTTCCGCCTGCCGGTGCGGAACCTGAAGGCGCTGCTGGACAGCGGCATGGCGGGCAAGGTTCGGCATGTGACGGTGAATTCCCTGTGGTTCCGGGGCCACAGCTACTATGACCTGTGGTGGCGGGGCACCTGGGAAAAGGAAGGCGGCGGATGCACGCTGAACCACGCGGTGCATCACATTGACATGCTGGGCTGGATGATGGGCACACCGGAGAAGATGACCAGTGTGCTGGCCAATACCGGGCATGACAACGCTGAGGTGGAGGACCTGTCGGTTTCCGTTGCGGAATATCCGGGCGCCCTGGCAGTAGTGACCGCGTCCGTGGTGGATCACGGGGAGGACCAGGCCCTGATCTTCCAGTGCGAGAAGGCGAAGATTGCCTTCCCCTACAGTGTGTTTGCCTCCCAGCCGCAGCCCAACGGCTTCCCGCTGGCAGAGCCGGACGCAGCCTTCGCGGAGGAGGCAGAGCGCTTCCTTGCGTCCCTGCCGCCGGTACCCTATGAGATGCATGTGGGCCAGTTGGAGAATGTGCTGTCCGCCCTGGAAACCGGAGCGGAGATTGCGATTACCGGCGAGGACGGCCGCAGGACCATTGAACTGATTACTTCGATCTACAAGGCCGGATCGACCCGGCAGACCGTGACGCTGCCCATCGGACCGGAAGATCCCTTCTACACGGTGGAAGGCATCCGGAAGGCTGTGCCTCATTTCTATGAGAAAACAGCTTCTGTGGAGAGCCAGGACGGTGACCTCAGCTTCGGCAACTTCCGGAAGGGGGAGAAATGATGAACGTTTCTGACGGCATGACCTACGCGCCGAAAGGCAAACCGCAGCCGGTGGTGAAGGACCGGGAATTCGTGTTCTCCGCCGTAAGGCTGGACCACGGACATATCTACGGCATGTGCAACGGGCTGACAGAAGCCGGCGGCACGCTGAAGTATGTTTATGATCCGGACAAGAAGAAAGTGGCTGCGTTCCTGAAAGCGTTCCCCCAGGCCCGGGCTGCCAACAGTGAGGAAGAAGTGCTGAGCGACCCGGAGACCCAGATGATTGCCGGCGCTGCTGTGACCAGCGAGCGCTGTGCGCTGGGACTGCGTTCCATGGACGCCGGGAAGGACTACTTCACGGACAAGGCGCCTTTTACGACGCTGGAACAGCTGCAGTCCGCCCGGGAAGCGGTGAAGCGGACCGGAAAGAAATACATGGTGTACTATGCGGAACGCCTGCATGACGAAGGATCGATCCTGGCCGGGTATATTGCACATTCCGGGGAGATCGGCAAGGTGATTTCCGTGACCGGTTTCGGGCCTCACCGGCTCGGCGCGCCGGGACGGCCTGCCTGGTTCTTTGAGCGGGAAAAATACGGCGGCATCCTGTGCGATATCGGCAGCCACCAGTTTGAACAGTTCCTGTATTACGCCGGGGAAGAGGACGCGGCAGTGACCTCCAGCCGGATTGCCAACTTTGCCCATCCGGAGTATCCGGAGCTGGAGGACTTCGGCGACGCGATGCTGACCGGACAGAACGGTTCCGCCGGATATTTCAGGCTGGACTGGTTCACGCCGGACGGCCTGCGGACCTGGGGTGACGGGCGAATGTTCATCCAGGGTACGAAGGGCTTTATCGAGATCCGCAAGTACGTGAACCTTGCCTCCGAAAAGGACGGCGGCGGCCACGTGTTTGTGGTGAACGACCAGGGAGAGAAATACCTGAACGCGGTTGGCGCGACGGGCTATCCCTTCTTCGGGCAGCTGATTCTGGACTGCCTGAACCGGACGGAGAACGCCATGACGCAGGAGCACGCGTTCAAGGCAGCGGAACTGAGCCTGCTGGCGCAGGAGAAGGCGATCCGGATATACGGTTTATAAGCCACATATCCAGATCTAAAAACCATCTGTGGAGTTTGCAATGGAAGTTAAGGATCGTGTCCGGCTGGGGATCATCGGAATCGGGAATATGGGCAGCGAGCACTGCCGGCTGATCCTGGGCGGGAAATGCCCGGAAATCCGGCTGGCTGCTGTGGCGGACCTGCGGCCGGAACGCCGGGAGTGGGCCCGGGAAACCCTGCCGGAGGACACGAAGATCTACGCGGACGGCCGGGAGCTGATCGGCGGCGGGGACTGTGACGCGGTGCTGATTGCCGTGCCCCACTACCAGCACGAAGCCCTGGCCGTGGCGGCGCTGGAAGCCGGGCTGCACGTGCTGTGCGAGAAGCCGGCGGCGGTGCAGGCGAGCCGGGCGGACCGGATGATCCGGGCGGCGGAGAAGGCCGGGAAGACGCTGACCTTCATGTTCAACCAGCGGACCAACTGTGTATACCGGGCTATGAAGGAACTGCTGGAGAGCGGCCGGATGGGCGCCCTGAAGCGGATGAACTGGATTGTGACCGACTGGTACCGGACACAGCGGTATTACGATTCCGGCAGCTGGCGGGCTACCTGGGCCGGGGAAGGCGGCGGCGTGCTGCTGAACCAGTGCCCCCACCAGCTGGACCTGCTGATCTGGCTGTGCGGGATGCCCAACGCGGTGACAGCCCGGTGCATGGAAGGGAAATGGCACCATATTGAGGTGGAAGACGACGTGAGCGCGCTGCTGGAGTTTCCGGGCGGCGCCACGGGCGTATTCGCGGCTTCCACAGGCGACCTGCCGGGAACAAACCGGCTGGAGATCGACTGCGAGAAAGGGAAGCTGGTCTGCGAGGACGGCCAGGTGCGCGTATGGCGCATGGACGTGAACGAGCGGGAGATCTGCTTCAGCAGCGATGATCCCTGGTACCGGGGAGAAGCAGAAACCTATCTGCTGGAGAATGACGGGGAAAACCCGCAGCACGCAGGCGTGATCAACGCCTTCGCGGCGCACCTGCTGCGGGGAGAACCGCTGATTGCCGAGGCGAAGGACGGCCTGCGGGAGCTGGAGCTGTCCAACGCGATTCACCTGTCCGGCTGGACCGGAAAACGGCTGGAGATTCCGGTATCCCGGGAAGCGTTTGACCGGGAACTGGAGAAACGGATCGCAGGGAGCAGGAAAAGGGACGTTGTGGATGTGACGTATGTGACGGACCACAGCTGATGGCCAATGAAGAATGAAAAATGAAGAATGAAGAATGGCGGAAAAACTGCTTCCGGAATTTTCCGGAAGCAGTTTTGTTTGGTTTTATCAGGTTATCTGGTCTTTCTCTTCAGGATTTCACTCATGACGAAGCCGCGGACGACTTCGCTGCCGGTCCATTCCAGCTGCAGTCCTGATTCCGCTGTTTCCACCGCAGGCATTGCGGTTTCAGCCAGGAAGAGGGGAGCCAGCTGTTCGTCGTGGCAGGGATCGAAGCCTTCTCCGGTCTCGGCGTTCAGGCTGCCCTGATAGACCGAGTCATCGTGCTCGGTGATGGTAATCGTGGGCTGCATGACGCTGGGATGGATGGAAGAACCTTCATGGACTGATTCAGGCTTGAGACGCTGAGGCGGAACCTGCCGGGAGGCAGTGGCGGCCTTTGCGGCAGCGTTGGTTTTTGCCGGCTTGGCGTTGGCCTGGTTCTGGGCCGTTTTCTTTTTTGCCACCTTGTTCAGCCATGAGAGGGGCAAACCGATGAGGAGCCAGATGATGACCAGACCGAAAATCGGGGAAAAATCCATTGATTCTGACACCTCCGATGAGACAAATCAGTTATGAATTATTTCTTGCCGCGGGGAGCTTCACCGACAGGGGCCTGCGGGGCGCTAGCCTTGGCGATGGATTCACGCATTTCGGTATCAGCAATGGTGTTCTTCATCTGGTAGTAATCCAGGACACCCAGCTTGCCTTCACGCAGCGCGGAAGCCATGGCGCGCGGCACTTCGGCCTCGGCCTCGACCACCTTCGCGCGCATCTCCTGCACGGAAGCTTTCATTTCCTGCTCATGGGCGACAGCCATCGCGCGGCGCTCTTCCGCCTTCGCCTGGGCGATACGGCGGTCAGCCTCAGCCTGGTCCATCTGCAGCTGGGCGCCGACGTTGCGGCCAACGTCCACATCCGCGATATCGATGGAGAGGATTTCATAGGCGGTTCCGGCATCCAGGCCCTTGTCCAGCACGGTCCGGCTGATCAGGTCGGGATTCTCCAGCACCTGCTTGTGGGTTTCGGCAGAACCGACGGTGGTGACGATACCTTCGCCGACACGGGCGATAACGGTCTCTTCACCGGCACCGCCGACCAGGCGCTCAATATTGGTGCGCACGGTCACCCGGGCCTTGGCCCGCAGTTCGATACCGTCCTTGGCGATGGCGGCGACCACGGGAGTCTCAATGACTTTGGGGGTAACGCTCATCTGCACGGCCTGGAAGACATCACGGCCGGCCAGGTCGATGGCGCAGGCTTTTTCAAAGGCCATGTCAATGTTTGCACGCTGGGCGGCGATCAGGGCGTTGATGACGCGGTCCACATTACCGCCGGCCAGGTAGTGGGTTTCCAGCT
>JAEEGL014439957.1_pt1 | contig 15307 bp, 11 predicted proteins | sample 9134231 | NCBI WGS metagenome assembly JAEEGL01 (sample SAMN16246548, study PRJNA631951) | gut metagenome | biome: gut microbiome; feature: rumen; material: fiber-attached | host: Bos | place: Iran: Karaj | collected 2018-10 | reverse complement strand
GTCGAGCCGCGTGAAATCGGCGTGTTGGACAGAATTGGCGGCGGCGACGGATTCGTCGGCGGTTTCCTTTACGCCATGCTCAAAGGATGGGAGACCGAGAAGTGGACACAGTTCGGCTGGGCGACAGGCGCTCTTGCCACTACTCATCTCACAGACTACGCACAGCCTGTGGACGAAGAGCAGGTCTGGAGCATCTGGTCTGGCAACGCCCGCGTTAAACGCTGATTTTCAACGAGTGCGCGGTCAATTTGGCCGCGCACATTAAATCCCCAAATCGCCCAGGAGCTAATCGATTATGGCAAACGTAGTCTTCAATGATGCCGTCTCACTTTTTGAGAAAAGCGAACACTTTAGAATTGTTGCTTTTGGTGCGTCAAATACTGAACGCTACATGCCTGGAACACATTGGACTGATGTTCTGGAGGTTGGACTACGCTCTAGATTCGGACGCAAATTCCAGTTGATTAACGCTGGTGTCAGCGGCAACAACACACGTGAGGCTCTTGCGCGATTTGACAGGGATGTCGCATTTTTCAAGCCTGCATTGGTAATCGTTACCTTTGGCGGCAATGACTGCAACCCAACCCCTGGAAAATTCGTTCCAGAGGAGGAGTTTGCAGCGAATCTGGAGGAAATCGCCAGACGAATTAAGGCGTTGGACGCAATTCCAGTCTTCCAGACATATTATAAGATGGATTTGGCGGGAATGAATCCCGAACAGGCGCGGCAGTTTGTCCGCAACATGGAGGTGGTCAGAGAGCTGTCGATGAAGCATGGCTGGAATTTAGTTGACCACTATGCCGTTTTTGACAAAGTTGACCCACTTGTCCATCGCTACCAGTTGATGATCAACGCAATGCATACCAATGAAAATGGCAATCTTCTGATGGGAATTGAATTGCTGCGTCACTTTGACGTCAATCCATGGAAAATCTCATACATGGACAAGCTTGCCGCCACCATACACCTTCGCGAATCGCTCGGATAAAAACTCTCTAACATCTTTTCTTGCAGTTAGTAACAGCAAGAACTTGTCTTTTGCTGAAATAAAAAGATTTTAACTTTTTTGGAAGCAATCGATTAGATATTCTCCTTCGGCCCGGATAAAGGCGAGATATTGCGGATACAGGGCGTCTGGAATGCGCTCATAAACAAATTCCCATGAGAGGACACCTGAGTAGTCATGCATTTTCAGGATGCGCATGACCTGTTCCCATGGAACCGTTCCGAAAAATGCAGGCTTGTGAAGGTCACGACCAAAACCGCTGTCGTGAATGTGCGTGCAGACGATGTACGGTGCAAGCAGTTCAACGGCATGGAGATAGGAATCATCGTCGGCATAAGCGACGCGGAGATGACCAGTGTCAAGACAACAGGCGGCATTGGCGTATGAAAAGGCCTCGATATGAGCCAGAACCTCTTCGGCCTTGGCTCCGAAATGCTGTCGATTATTGCTCAAGACGGATTCCCCCATGTTTTCAATGAGTGGCTGGATTCCATATTCTGCGCAAAGGTCAATCACAGGACGGAGATATTCCGTGCTTTCACGGAAACATACTTCCGAATCAAAGGAATCGCAGACGTATTCATTCCCGTGGAGAACAAGATACTGCGCTCCAAGGAGTTGAGCCGCTTTGACGGCACGTGGCGCGGCATGGAGGATTTTTTCGCGGATGCCAGGTCCATCATATCTAAAGTATGGAAAGTGACTATGGACAACCTTCATTCCCCTTGCATCCAATGCCGCTCTGTGCCGTCGTGCGACTTCAAGATAGTCGTCGCTTTCGAGAGGGGAAAGATAATCCAAAAGCAGAAAGTCCGAGTTGCGACATAGGTCAAGCGCTTCTTCAAAAGGGCGTCTTTCCTTGGAGTTTCTGCGAATCATTACAAAACCGAGATTGATGCATTGCTTCATTTTAGTAAATCATCCTTTGAATAAACTTCGGTAAATGATAACAAGTGGATTGCCACGCCGTTATGCAATTAACTTTCCATGAAGAACTTGAGGGCGGTTTGAATCCACTTGTCCCAGAATTCCCATGAATGGGAGCCAGGGCCTTCTTGGTATGTGTAGTCTGGATAGTTGATTTGCTCCATGTGACGCCTGAATGTCTGATTGTCTTCATAGAGACCATCTTCGGTGCCGCAGATTGACATGATGCGTGGCGGTGTCGTGGATTTCATGGCATTGTCTGCGAGATGCATGAGGTCGTTGTCAGGGGCTGCGAAGACGCCGTCCTTCATGAATATGCGCTCCATTTCTGGCGTTGGCAGATGGTGGTTCAGCCAGTGCTTGATGTCCGCCACGGAGGAGATGCCAACAGCGGCAGCGAATTTGTCAGGCTGTCGGAGTGCGAGTTTCAGGGCACCGTAGCCGCCCATCGAGAGGCCTGCGGCAAAGGTCTTTTCGCGGTCAGTGGAGACGGGGAAGAGTGATGAGACGACTTTAGGGAGTTCCTCCGAAAGCATCGTCCAATAGCGGAAACCCTCCTGAGCGTCTGTGTAGAAACTGCGGGCGCCGTCGGGCATGACAATCACAAGGTCGTATGCCGCCGCATAGCGTTCAATGGATGTCCTGCGCTCCCAGATGCTGTAGTCATCGGAGAGACCATGGAGCAGATACATAACTGGATATGGCTTGTTGGCTGGATTTATGGGTGACTGCGGTATGATGACATTCATCTGGCAGGCTTTGCCAAGAACCGCTGAACTGTAGTTGCATGTGAGAAATGCCATAGTTGTCTCCTTTTGTCAATCATTTATTACTTGTGTGACCTCTGCGAGGCCGAAAACTCTAAATGGATTGTTTTCCACAGGCTTTTATAAGTCGCCCATGAAGAATTTGAGTGCGGTTTGAATCCAAGTGTCCCAGAAGTCCCATGAATGTGCGCCTGGTCCTTCCTTGTATGTGTAGTCTGGATAGTTGATTTTCTCCATATGATGCCTGAAATTCTGATTGTTCTCATAGAGGCTGTCCTCTGTGCCGCAGATGGACATGATTCGCGGCGGGGCAGGGGATTTCATGGCTTTGTCTGCAAGATACATTAAGTCGTTTTCTGGGTCGGCGAAAACACCGTCTTTCAAGAAGATTCGTTCAAGTTCGATGGTATTCCGAGGTATGGTGAGCCTGTGTTTGATGTCGGCGACGGAGGATATTCCTACGGCTGCAGCAAATCTGTCAGGACATCTTAGGGCGAGTTTCAAAGCACCGTAGCCGCCCATGGAGAGGCCAGCGGCGAAGGTCTTTTCGCGGTCAGTGGAGACGGGGAAGAGGGAGGAGACGACCTGCGGGAGTTCCTCCGAAAGCATCGTCCAGTAGCGGAAGCCCTCATGCGCGTCTGTGTAGAAGCCGCGGGCACCGTCAGGCATGACAATCACAAGGTCGTATGCAGCCGCATATCGTTCGATTGATGTTCTGCGCTCCCAGGAGGTGTAGTCGCCAGCGAGTCCGTGGAGCAGATACATCACAGGATATGGCTTGTTGGCAGGATTTATTGGATTCTGCGGTATGATAACGTTCATTTGGCAGGCCTTGCCCAGAACCGCAGAACTATAGTTGCATGTGAGAAATGCCATAGTCGTCTTCTTTGTAAGTCCTTTTATTATAACTTTTTATTGCTGTTTCTGCGCTCCCATTTTTCGTCAGCAAGTTTGCAGTATTTTCTTATGGTTTCAATTTCGATTGGATCGTATGGCCTTAGACATGGGCGGAAGAGGTCGTGCATCCATTTGGTGAAGTCCCATTTAATATTGTCGCCTCTTTCGTATGCCTGCCAAACCGCCTCATGCGGCTCGTAGGTTTGGTATTTCCCTGCGACGAAGCCCCAATTGTAGCAACCTATGCGTTCAAGGTAGAACAGCGGGAAGAGTTGCTGGATAGTATTGCCCTGCGGACGGCACAGCCATTCCGTATTCAGTATCGGACGCTTGAACTCTCGGAGGATGTCAATCTCATGTATGCTCCAGTCGAATTCATTGTAGTCATGGTATGAGATGATGTCGGATTCCATGAGGCCGACTTTTTCGGCAGGCCGTGGCTTTGCGGCATCTGTCCAGCATTCGGCTGTAAGCGGCTGGCATGGGTCGAGTTCGCGGGCGATTGCGAAGAGTTCTTTCAGGCGTGGGACAGTCTGTTCGCCGCGTCCCGCATTGCCAGGCTCGTTCATGAGGTTCCAAAAGATGACACGCTCGTCATTGGCGTACTTTCCGATTATTTCGGTTACCATCTGGTAGAACTGTTCACGCAGTTCTGGCTCGTCTAGCGGACTCCAGCCCATTCCGTTGAGCCGCCTGTGCGGCGAACGTTTCGAGCCGCCGTGGTAGCCCCAATCGACATGCTGCGGCCCCATCTGCGGGCGGATGAAATCCTCCTTCGGCACAAGGCAGTCGTTTGCCAAGACTATCATGGCGGAAATGCCGTTCTTTGCGGTGGTCTGGAGATAGCGTTCCAAGTTTGCCATGTATGAGTCGTGCTCATCCTGCCAGACATAGAAATCCATGATGAGCCTCACGGAATTGAAGCCGATGTCATGTGCAAGGGCGAGTTCACGGTCAGCCGTCTCAAGACGTTTGTCGAATTCGTAGGCCTGCCATTGGTCGATTCTGTTTGCGCAGTCGCTGGACATGAAGTTGCATCCGCGAATCCATGGATGGTTGTCATACCAGTCGTTTATTTGTGCGATGCTCCATTTCTTTTTCATATACACTCTTTACCTTATTATATATAATGGACATCACGGTGCCATGAAGGCACCGCCGTTGAGATTAAGGATTTCGCCTGTCAGGAAAGGCGTTGAGGCGACGTCAATGACGAACTGCGAGATTTCGGCGGGCGTCGCGCCGCGTCCAAGAGGAATTCCTGACATTTCATTCTGAAGCATTTCTGGTGTCAGTCGTTTTGTGAGCATGTCGGTCAGAATCAGGCCTGGCGCCACGACGTTTGATGTTACTCCGTACGGTGCGCCTAGCCGCGCAAATCCACGCGACAGGGCGTGCATGGCGGATTTGGCGGAGGCATACGCGAGCATCCTCTCGTTTGCGGGCTGATATGCCCATAGGCTGGAGATGTGGATGATGCGCCCCCACGACCGGTTCTTCATCTGCTCAAGAGCAAATTTGCCGCAGAGATATGCTCCTTTTAGATTCACGGCCATCACGGCATCCCACCACTCGCCGTCAGACGCGTCGGCGGGCCGTGCATACGGATCAATTCTCGCGTTGTTGATTAAAATGTCAATCGGGCCAGTCTCATCGAACATCTCCTTGACAGCCTTTTCGTCAGAGATATCGCATTTCCAACACATTGCGCCTGTTTCGCCTGCGATTTTGCGTGCGGCGGTGTCGTTGTGCGCATAGTTCAGTACTACTTCGCAGCCTTCTGCCGCGAAAGCGTGGACCAAAGCCTCTCCAAGGCCGCGCGACGCTCCTGTCACAAGAACTTTTCTTCCTTCAAGGGATTCTTTCATAGCGTTCACCAATTTGCGATTGAGCCGTCGGCGCGATGTAGGTCAGGCGAACCTGCCACGATTCGCGGATGGCGGCGGATTAAATCCATGTCCAATTCGATGCCCCAGCCTGGTCCTTGCGGGAGAGCAAGATAGCCGTCCTCGACTTTCAGCGGGCGGGTTATCACTTCGTTGCGCCAGTCGTTCAGGAATAGTCGCTCCTGTATGAGGAAGTTTGGCGCGATGGCATCAAGATGCAGTGAAATGGCGGTGATAACAGGGCTCATCGGACAGTGCGGTGCAACGAAAGAGCCGAAACTCTCCGCGATTTCCGCCACCTTGAGCCCTTCCGCAAAGCCATGGCAGTGCGCCAAATCAGGCTGAGCAATGGCGATTGCCCTGCGTTCCAGCAGTCTGCGGAACTCCTGCGGACGGGTCAGCCGCTCTCCAGCTGCAATCGGCATCGGCAGAGCGGCGGCGACAGCAGCCATGCCCTCTTCGTCCTCTGGTTGGACTGGCTCCTCAAAGAACATGATGTCGTAGTCCGCGATGGCGCGGCCAACTTGTATTGCGAGCCGCGAATCATAGCGCCCATGACCGTCAAAGCAGATTTCCGCCTCAGGGCCGACAGCGGCCCTGATTGTCTCCGCCGCCTTGGCGATGCGCTTTACGCCTTCTGAATCATGAAGCGGCCAGACAGGAATTGCAAGGCTGAACTTGAACGCCTTGTATCCAGCGGCAATTGCCTCCGCCGCCTTGTCTCGAATGACTGCGGGATCTGTTGCGCCTCCTGTCCAGCCGTTGGCATAGACACGTATGCGGTCGCGGACAGCGCCGCCGAGCAGTTCATATACAGGCTTGCCAAGCGACTTTCCCAAAATGTCCCAGCAGGCAAGTTCAATCCCTGAAATCACGGATGCTTTCAGGACGCCGCCTTTCCAGAAGCGTTTGCAGAGCAGTTCCTGAACGAGACGGCGCGGCTGTGTTGGGTCAAAACCGACGACAATATCCTCCAAATCGCGAAGGATGCCCAACAGCGACTCGTCATGGCTTTCGACAGTGGCTTCGCCTATGCCGTCAATGCCTTCGTCGGTATGTATTATAATGTAAAAGTAGTTGCGGTTCGAGAGAAGGCCGCAGCCTGGCGTCGGTGCTCCGACAAGAATTGTCTCGATTGATTTGATTTTCATGGTGGTTGTTCTTTTTATGGAATAATCAGTTTATTCGGAGTTCGGTTTTCTTTTCAGTTTTGCGTTCGATGGTGCAGCCTTCAACTATGGCCTCGCCACAGTTGAGGAGTTTCAGCGACATTGGCTTGCCGTCGGTTTGAGTGTTGCCGTTGAAGATGATTTTGTCTGTGTAACTTGCCGTAACAGGAGTGTCAGTGCAGAAACGACAGTTCTGGATGCGAACATTCCAATGGTAGAACGGTGCCTTTTCGGTCGGCATGAACTCTGGCGTCATTCGTATCTGCGCTTTCGGAGTTGTGAAGTCAGTGTTATTGATGAGCATGTCATGGACACCACTTGACTCAAACCAGTACGAGGCGTCGCCAGTCAGCAGGACAGGCAGGCTGATGGTGCAGTCCTCGACGCGGATTCTTCCGCTGCTTTGGAATCGCAGATGCGAGTTTGCACGTCCAACGCGGCATCGCTTGATTGTGATGTCGCACTGTGCGGAGAGATTCTCTACAAGCGACTGCAGTTCATGTTCTTCTGCGTTCCTGTCGAGCGTGACTTCTATTAGCGCGTCGTCCAGAATCCTCTTTTCGCAAATGACGTATTCTGCTTCTGGTTCCATTGTCTTGCCGTGATAGACGCGTATGGTGTCGCCGACGCCAAATATCGTGCAATAGGTCGTCTCGCCTGGAATCATGCATCTTAGAGTCAAGCGGTTTTCCTCCGCTTTTTCGAGAAGATAGAATTGACTATGGATGTTAAGGGCATCGTCTATCATCCCTTCGAAGACACAGTCTATGATTTCGAAGCGGCCTGAGCAGGCAAATGAATGGACGGCGTCTGCTTCGTTTGAAATGAATCCCTGCGAGCGGCTGTCGTATTTAAATTCGACTCTTTCCAGAACGATATCGCGGGAATGGACGGGGAGAATGCCCATGCCAGCACCATTGATGACGCGGAAGTTCTCAAGGCGGATGTTGTGGCATTCAAGCATAAGCACACTTGAATAGTTGCGGGTGCCATGTCCAAGCACAATTACGCATCCTTTTCGGAAGCTTTCATGCACAGGGCCACGGAGAATGACGCAATCGCCGTCCTGCTCGGCGACATACTGGTCAACATGGAATGGAAAGCCTGCCTCAGGGTGAATGGACTTTCCAATCATGCAGAGTGGCATTCCAAGGCCTTCGCCGCTTGCGCTGTCGAACGACTGCATGAACATGCTGATTTTGTCAAGATTGCGGTTTTCCCATTGGTCGCAGTATGGGATGAGTTTGCCGTCTTCCACGCGACAGGGGTGATGCGGATTGAGACGAATCCGCAAAAAGCCGTCGCCTACATCCACGACAGTCGCCTCCGTGAAGTTTGGCCGCTCGTATTCGACCACCACGTTGCGGATGGTGACATTCTCGCACTCCTCCAACACGAATGGCTGGAACTCTCCATGAAGCATCAACGTTGTGCCCTTGAAATCAAGCGTGAGATTCTTCTTGCCTTTCAGCAGGAACGCCGTGTTCAGCACAGGTCTCCCCTTGCGAATGGCGTTGACATACGCAAGACCGTCTTGAGGATACAAGTCATAGCGTTCGCTGTCAGCGACGTATGTCATGCCGTCCTCTATGACAAATGGCTTTGCAAGCGGTTTTATCATTGCTGATTCTCAAAGGTGATATTCTTCGGTATTTTAGTGATGATGCCTTGGCTTCTTTGTTGTCATTCCTGTCTTCGTTTGACTTCCACGGCGCACATGCCTCTGTTGGCGGTTGTGCGCATAAGCATGGAATCATCGGTTATGTTCATGGGATAGAATGGATAGGAACTTGTGATGTGGAAGTCACTGAAAGGCTTTGAGTAGTGCAGTGTCACTGGCTGATTTCGAATCACAAGGTTCTCCACAATGGTTTCGAGACGTCCGCCGACAAATTCACGGGTTAGGAGTTGACATTCGCCAGTCGGATTCTCCACCATCGGGACAAAGCGTTCTGCACGCCGCTTCCAGTCATCCAGAGCCGTGTGGACTGCGGCAAACACATCTTGCCACAACTGCGGCGCAATGCCCATCTGGGGCATGACCGCTGTGAAACTTGAAAGATTTGATTTCCAACTGAGAGCATCGTTAATAATCTGCGAATCATCTTGATGCGGATAGGATTTCACAGATGGAACTGCGCCTGTATTTAGGATAAGGACTGTCAATTGTGGGGCGCAAAACGCTTGACCCAATGGCAAAAGCTCCTTGAGAAATTCTCTTCGACCAATCAACACGACAGGCTCAGAGCGTTTAACAATCTTCGCCAATGCGGCATGGCCCAAAAGATGCGCCACAGGAATGCACAATGGCTCATGGACATCGGAGAGTTCATCCGCCCGAGCGGTCGATTGAATGGCGAAGCCGTTGTATTTGAATTTGTAGATTATGTCAAAGGCAGTTGGAAAGTAATCGCGGAAATAGTCTTCCACACCGTCCGAGACCATCTTGTCATCCCAAACAAACACCATTTCCCCTGCGCTCACGAGTTTATCAGAACGTATTGCGGACTCCCAGCGGTCGGTGATAAATTTCCAGTCTGACTCGGAGAAACCATCTGCCAGGCAAGCAGTTAGACCATCTGCGGCGCGACAGAGTTTTCCGTTTCTGTAATGGCAGAGCGAAGAGAGCGCGAAAAGCTCACGCTCATAACCCGCAGGTGACTGCCTGATATTGTCCCAGTCCTCCACAACGTCTTTGCAGCCGTGCAGGAACATGATTCGTGTGTTTGGGAGATAGGCGCGAATCTCCTGCATGGCGGTCAGACACCATGCGTGGAAGTGTCGGTGCAGATCTGGAAAGATTTGCCAAGTAGTCAATGGAGCTTGATTGGACATGGAGAGCGGAACAGTTTCGCAGACGATGGCATCCACACCAGCGTCAACGATGGCCTTGTAGTCTATTCCGAGCCATGCGGCCGCTGTTTGGCTGCCGCGAGTGTAGGAGGAGTTCATGATGCACTGTCCGCCGACCGCATGCACTTGTGATGCCATTTCCTTCCAGAACTCCTGCCAGCGGTTCTGAATGAACTTAGTGATTTCTTTTCGATGTTCACCCCAAATCCAGCTCATACGCTTTTGCTGCTTCTTTTCGTCATCGCAGCATGGTTCTGTGACGTATGATGGCGCTTGCAAGCCTGTCCTTTGAAGAAACAGTTTTGTCATGACATCGCCAACAACTCTCCTGTAAAGCAATCCAGTGGAGTTGAAGCGGTCGGCGCCATGAAAACCAGCAAAGCCGTAATCGCGGCAGAGTTCTGCGACCTTTGGAGCGAATATCTTTTCGCAGGGCGTTCCATCGTTCAGGGCTGATATGGGATTCAATCTGTAGTTGCAAGGGAATATCTCATCGATCAGCTCCTCATGGTCACACAGCCATTCTGGACCATATTTGCCACGATAATAGCAAGTGAACATGGACAAATAGGTCGGGACGCCGTGTTTTTTCAGATTGGCGATGAGTTCTCTCAGCTGCCAGTTGGTCCATTTCTGTCGTTCACGCTGTTCGTTGCGAGGATGGGCATTCCGTGAACAGACTGCTGGAGAAAGTTCGTATTCGGTCTCCATTCCTTTGTGGCTGAAAGGAAAGTCAGCCGAACAGATAAACAGGAAAATCGAATCTGGTTTCTTTGGTATGGAATCCAGATAGCGCGCTGCTCCTCTGTCGGTATCTGTATTTTCGAATGCCAGCAGTTCCGTCCAAAGATGATATTCAAACTTTTGTTCCATGCACAAAACAGTCCTTTTACATAATATTATATTAAATTGTAAGCAAATTTAGTGGTTGTTCGTGTGTTTTCAAGTCGATTAGGCGTTATTCACGCGGCAAGAGAGTGTTACAATTAAAAATGATAATAATTATATAAGCTATTTTAATTATTAATAAATTATGCTATATTGGGGCTGAAGAAAAGGAATCGTATAGGGATATGGAACTGTCAGAACTCACATCATACGCGGAAGAGAAATACCAGATACAGCCACAGCGCAAATCGGCTGATTCCCCTGGCGTTTACTCACTCTGTCATCCGAAGACTGGAGGTGTGATAGCGTGTCTGATGCGCGAGTGGAATGGCGACATTGGTGAGTTTGTCGAGCGGTGTGACATTAAGTGCGGGCAGAATCGTAATGAGATGTCGTTGAATACATTTCTTTCGACGCCTTTTCGAGAAAAGGGTCCCAATTGGGTGGGAGTGAAATTCGACTCTAAAACCGACAAGCAGGTCGTACAGAATCTTTTTGACCGTGCAGTTCGTTCAGAAGAGAAGCAAAATGATTTCACCATCGTATTTGCCTCTCAGCTTTCTTCGTCACAGAACTACTACCACGACACTCCAATCAATGTCAAAACGCCCTTTGAGGACACCAATGTGCCTGAACCGATACGCAGAATGCATGACTTGTACGAGTATGTCAATGACTCTCATGAGCAGCGCTGCCTCAATTTCTACCGTCAAGGAAAATTGATGGAACATTATGAGGACAATTTACCTTGGCATGGCGAGTTCAGACGTTTCTTCCCGACATATCATGACATGAATATTCCACAATTGCGTGGTTATTTCACATGGCGGACTCAAATTCGCAGAGGCGAATGGCAAAAAACTTCTGTCTCCATGGCATATATCTATATTTACGAACTGCTTAATGGCATAGGAGTTGCATCGCCAGATGAGACCATTGAGAAAATGCTTGAATTTGAGAAAAAATACATTGATTCAGGACTCGGCGAGAAATACATGGGGCGACTTTTGCGGCGATGGATGCTGGAGTTTGCTGTAATTCACAATCTTCCTGCCGAAAGGGCAATGGAGTGCGCTGATTCGGAAATGGCGATGCTAGACAATGCGCTTGTCGCACTTCGCATCCCTGAAAAACACAACGACTTAGAGGTTGTCAATGCGTTGTGTTTTATATCAGAGCAGAAGACGCCAGTTCCAGAACCCGTGATTCATCTGGTCGCCGAAGCATGGCGATACGCTCTAAAGCATTGCAAAGTAGATGATAATGACCTTTTTACTACTTGCTTTGGAGAGATGAAAGAGTATATGTGGGATCCACTTGGCAATGCTGTTTACTATAAACGCATGCCTGACGAGAACACAGAGTATAAACTCAATGAATGCAGGTGGTTCCAGCGACGCAAAGGCTTATGGTTTGAATTCAGCCATAAGATATACTACTTTAAACGGAGACTCGTTTGCGCCTTTCTCCATCAGGCCGACCTTAGCATTCGCCGCTATCTCAAGACGGGAAATTACCTTCGTAAGAAAAGCGGTGAAGAATGGGTGCTTCCGTATGTTAACGCCGTAATAAGCGAAGACATGAGACTGCGCGAGGAGGCGGCGCGTCCGAAGATAGACATTCATCTGGAGCATCTTGAGCATATTCGAGAGGATGCCATCAAGACACGCGACAGCTTGCTCACAGAGGATGAATTGGAGGATATTGCATCCAATGTGTCTGAATCTTTCAAGATAACGGATGTATCTGCCTCGGAGAGTGACTCTAACTTGCCAATTGAGAGAAGGATACTACGTTTGCTTTTGAATGGTGAGTCTCCAGCTGACATTATTAAGACAAACCGCCTGATGCCGTCCGTCATCGCTGATGCAATCAACGAGGCGTTCTTCGATGAAATCGGCGATAACATCGTGGAATGCGACGACGATTCTCTGACCATCGTTGAAGACTACATCGATGATGTTAGAAAACTTATGGATAAGTAATTATGAATGAAGATACTAGAAAGATACCAAGACGGATTGCCCAGACCGTTCTTAATTCGCTGAAAGGCGGAGTGGTGCCACGGATTGGCCTGCCGTATATCACTGTTGGACGAAAAAACGAGATTGAGGCGTTACTTCACGACGTAGATATTATATCCGAAGGCGGCGCGTCATTTAGATTTATCGTGGGACGCTATGGTTCGGGAAAGAGTTTTCTGCTTCAGACGATTCGCAACTATGTGATGGACCGTGGTTTTATCGTGGCGGATGCAGACCTCTCGCCCGAACGTCGGTTGCATGGCACACATGGTCAGGGGCTTGCCACCTATCGTGAACTCATAGGCAATCTATCCACAAAGACACGTCCCGAAGGCGGCGCGTTAACGCTTGTGCTAGACCGATGGATAAACAACGTCCAGTCCGAAGCAGCGACTGCAACAGGACTTACGCCTGGCGATACCGCTTTGGCGACGGAGGTTGACAGAAGAATCTATGCAGTCACCTCAACTCTGCGCGAACTTGTGCATGGCTTTGAGTTCTCGCGTTTGCTCTCCGCATATTACCACGCCTATCTTGACGGAGACGACGAAATGAAGGCCAAAGTGACACGATGGTTCCGTGGCGAATATTCGCTGAAAAAGGAGGCAAAGGACGAACTAGGCGTGAATATTATCATTTCAGACGATGATTGGTATGACTATCTAAAGCTCTTTGCTGTATTCTTTCGTCAGGCAGGTTACACAGGCATGATGCTTATGGTTGACGAACTGGTCAACATCTTTAAGATTCCAAACACAATCACGCGCCAGTACAACTACGAGAAGATGCTGTCAATGTACAACGACACTCTTCAGGGCAAAGCAAAATATCTTGGCATCATCATGGGAGCTACACCGCAGGCGGTAGAGGACAAGCACAGGGGAATATATAGTTACGAGGCACTTCGATCACGACTTGCAGAGGGCAAATTCTCCCGACCAGGCGCACGAGACCTGCTCGCCCCAGTCATCCGTCTGGAACCGCTGACAGCTGAGGAGATGCTTGTGCTATGCGAAAAACTATCCGAGATGCATGCGGGACTCTATTCCTACGAACGCAAAATCACGACAGATGATCTCGTGGCTTTCATCAAGTTGGAGTATGGACGCATTGGAGCAGACCAGAACATCACGCCACGCGAGGTCATCCGCGATTTCATCGAACTGCTTGATCTTCTTTTCCAGAATCCAAACGCAACCCTTTCCAGTTTGTTACAGTCAGAAGAGTTTACATTTACAAAATCTGAAGCTGTCTCAGACAAGTCTGAAGGCGACTATGTAGAATTCTCACTGTAAAGAAATCATTTCATGAACGTCTTCAATAGATATTCTCCGTTTATTCAGGATTACATCCATCGTGCTGGATGGCAGACTCTGCGTGCCGTCCAGAACGCGGCGGGCGATGCGATATTCAACACCGATGAAAACGTTCTTATATCTGCTTCAACTGCCTCTGGCAAGACAGAGGCCGCCTTCTTTCCGATTCTTACGCTGCTTGACGAAGAACCCTCAAGAACAGTCGGCGTCCTTTACATTGCGCCTCTCAAGGCCCTAATCAACGATCAGTTTGGACGCCTTGACGACCTTTGCGAAGAGGCTGGAATCGCTGTAACACGTTGGCATGGCGATGTTGCGCAGACTCAAAAACGCCGTCTGCTCCGCCATCCGTCTGGAATACTGCAGATAACGCCAGAGTCTCTGGAATCGCTGATGATAAACAAACATTCGGAGATTCCATCGCTTTTTGGTGACTTACGTTTCATTGTCATCGACGAGATTCACTCTCTGCTTCGAGGCGATCGTGGAATGCAGACTTTTTGTCTGATTGAACGACTGTGCCGACTGGCTGAATGCAATCCACGGCGTGTTGGACTCTCCGCCACCATCGGCAATCCAGAAGAGGCGGGGCGTTTCCTGTCGGCTGGCAGCGGCAGAGGCTGCGTGATTCCAAAATTTGACGGAGGGCGAGAGGTCTGGCGTCTTTCAATGGAGCATTTCTACAACAATGGCCCTCAGGCGGACGAAGGACAGTCTGAACCAGTTGAATCCCCTGTCATTGAGCCATCTACAGACACAGCACCAAAGGCATCCGACCCTGGCATGGGATATATCTTCGAACACACACGTGGCAAAAAATGTCTTATTTTCACAAACTCGCGAGAGGAGTGCGAGGCGGTCTGCCAGAATCTGCGACAATATTGCGAGGCTAACCACGAACCAGACCGATTTCTCATCCACCATGGCAACCTTTCCGCTTCATACAGGGAAAGCGCGGAGGAGGATATGAAGGACGACGATTCGTTGATGTCTGTCTGCGCCACCGCCACTCTTGAGTTGGGCATTGACGTTGGACGTTTGGAAAGGGCGTTCCAGATAGACGCACCATTTACAGTCTCTGGTTTTCTGCAGCGCATGGGACGCACAGGACGGCGTGGGGCGCCATCCGAAATGTGGTTTGTCATGCGTGAGGAGCATCCCGAATCGCGGGCTATGCTTCCCGTGATGATTCCGTGGTATCTAATTCAGGGCATCGCTCTTGTGCAACTCTATATCGAAGAACGATTTGTGGAGCCGCCGCGCACCGACCGTTTGCCGTTCAGTCTGCTGTACCACCAGACGATGAGCACGCTGGCCTCAAGCGGCGAGATGTCTCCAGGCGAACTTGCATCGCGTGTCCTGCCGCTTAACTGCTTCAGACGAATCACACAGGACGACTACAGACTGCTCTTGCGCCATCTTCTTGAAATTGGCCATATACAGCGCACAGAGAACGGAGGCCTGATTGTCGGACTGGCTGGTGAGCGAATCGTCAGCAACTATAAGTTCTATGCAGTGTTTCAGGAGAATATTGAATATACTGTTCGCTCAGGCTCCGAGCAGCTCGGCACAAT